>MDTG01161097.1_pt1 | contig 13094 bp, 17 predicted proteins | sample 811421 | NCBI WGS metagenome assembly MDTG01 (sample SAMN05326645, study PRJNA326480) | marine metagenome | isolation source: seawater | place: Pacific Ocean: South East | collected 2011
ACCTATAAGGTAAAAAGTAAACCACATGCACGACAGTATTGTGAAAAGCATTAACCTAAAAAAAATTTTACTATACAAAGGTCAATTTAACAAAGGAGTTAATTATGGGTGAAGAAGCAAGTGTCTCTAATGATCCTTCTGAACAGAAGAAAAGAGATAAAGCAATGCAAGAGATGTATGAGAAAGAATCTTTAAGAAATACTAAAGATCGTCAATCATCTTTTGATAACTATGGACAGAGTCGTAAAGCAGCTGAAAAGGGTATAGACGACATGATGTCTGCTAAAGACTCTATTGCAGTAAGAGACAATGCTAAAATGGCAATGGAACTAGAAGAAAAAGCAGATAAAGGTTTATTAACTGGCAGTCGTACTGGAGATATGTTTATTCCAGGTGCTAACATTCTCAGTCTTGTACAGAGTAAAACTCTCAAAGGAGCAGCTAGAACTCTTAGAGAAGGTGGCAGAGCAATATTAGATGAAAGAGGTTCAGTTGTAGGTGCTGCAAAGTATGATATGGATGGCAATGCTATTGTTGGTTCTTATTATGGTCAATCAGAATATGATCCAACAAAGACTGTTGAACCTGATGATAGTCCTGAAGCTGAAGGAGCTATGGCTAAAAAAGATGGAACTGGAGAAAGTGGTGTTGAAGTTCCAAAAGCAAAGAAGCCAGCTGCAAGTAGAAGATCACTAATAGCTGGTGGTGGTGGAGCAAGTCGTAGAGTATTCTTTTGAATCTCGATTACCAACCTCCTGGGAATGTTGCCAAGGCTTTCATGAAAGATGGCTCTTTTGTTCGTGGAATAAGAGGGCCAGTAGGATCAGGGAAGTCTGTGACTTGTTGCATGGAAATCATGCGAAAGGCAGTATCTCAAAAACCAAATGCACAGAATGTGCGGAAGTCCAGATGGGCAGTAATAAGAAATACCAATCCTCAACTCAAAACGACTACTATCAAAACTTGGAGAGATTGGTTTACTGATGAACTAGGGAGATTTGTATGGTCACCTCCGTATACTCACAATATATGCATTGCATTACCAGACAAAACAACTGTTGAACTAGAAGTAATATTCTTAGCATTAGACAAGACAGAAGATGTCAAGAAGCTATTATCTCTTGAATTAACTGGTGTTTGGATCAATGAGGCCCGTGAAATTAATAAAAACATCGTTGATGCATGCACTATGCGTGTTGGGCGTTTTCCTTCTATGCGTGATGGTGGTCCTAGCTGGTTTGGGGTAATTATGGACACAAACAGCCCTGATGAATCCCATTGGTGGGGGATAATGGCTGGAGAAGTGCCTATACCAGAGTATCTAACAACTGATGAAAAGCTACTTATGGTTAAACCTGATGACTGGAATTTCTTTTCCCAACCAAGTGCAATGTTTGAAAAGAAGGATGAACATGGTAATTTAAGTGGTTATACACCTAATTTAAATTCTGAAAATCGATCTAATCTTAATGCTTCTTACTATGACAAAATTATCTTAGGTAAGTCTCCAGCTTGGGTAACTGTGTACGTTTTAAATAAATACCAAGCTATATTAGATGGTAAACCTGTTTATCCTACTTTTAAAAAAGAAACTCATGTTGCTAAAGAACCATTAACTCCTGAACCACATTCTGATGTTTATGTTGGAATAGACTTTGGAAGAAGTCCATCTGCTATATTTTGTCAATTTCATAACAACAGATGGATAATATTTCATGAGTATCTAGCAAAAGATATGGGTGCAACTAGATTTGCTGATTTACTTAAGAAAGATATATCTAGAAATGGTTATGAAAAACTACCATTAAAATTTATTGGAGATCCAGCTGGTAACCAAATGGCTCAAACATCTGAGCATACTCCTTTTATGATTCTAAGAGCAGCTGGTATACAATGCTATCCAGCTCCTACAAATGACATTGCAGTTAGAGTAGAAGCAGTAGAATCTGTATTGAATAAAATGACAGAAGGTTATCCTTCAATTCTTATATCTCCTACATGCACAAACCTCATCTCTGGCTTTGAAGGTGGATATCAGTATAAAAGAATATACTATATGTCCAATGAAAGATATGAAGATAGACCTGATAAAAATAGATTTAGCCATGTTCATGATGCTTTACAGTATGCATTTCTTGGAGGTGGGGAAGGTCGTAGAGTAATACTAGGTGGGAGAAGTCCAACCTCCCCTACCATTGTCCAACGAGTAGGTAATCCTTTTGCAAGATTACGAACTACAAGACAAAGAGGAAGATTGGCTAGAAGTTTATGAAATGGATTATAGCTTTTTGTGATGCCAAAAACATAGGTTTATGGAGACTGTTTACAAAACATAGAAAAGGTTTCTCTCATTGTTTTGCAGTTCAGTATATACCAGCAGTTAAGCATTGGATATGTATGGAATTTGTCACTAGAGGATTTAAAGCATCTATCTTAACAGATGATGAAGCCACAAATATGATTGGTTTTATGGTTAAGCATTGTAAATGTATAGAATACAAACCTACAGATAAACCAATATATGTACCTAGATGGTTATATTGTGTTAGTTTTATGAAGCATTTATGTAATGTTCGTAAATTTTGGGTACTCACACCTTATCAATTGTATTGTGAATTGAAAAAAAGGGGTGGAAAAAGCATATTTGAAGATAACAAGGAGAATAGTAATGGGCAACCTCAATCCGTTTAAAACACCTAAAATGCCACAACAATCACCAGAAGATCAAAAAGCATTAGCAGATTTGAAAAAACAGCAACAACAAGAAGCTGCTGATTTAGAAAATGCAAAGAAAGAAAGAATAAGAAAGATTGCTGGAAATTTAATTGGCCCTAAGTCAACTCAGTCTCAACAGCTTGAAGGCTTTAAAGGATTTAGAGATGATGATGATGAAGATGAATTAGGTTTAAAAAATCGTAGTAAAAATAGAACTATGGGTAAAGTCAAAATAGGATATTAAAATGGAAAGATATGATTCTGATCCAGCACCTTCCACAAGCCAAGGTCAAGATGCTGTTTATAAAAAAGTAATGGACAAGTATCAAAGAGCCAAAAGTAGATGGAATACTTGGACAGATGTATGGGAAGAAATTTATGATTATGTATTTCCTGATAGAGAAAGTTTCTATGGAGAAATGTATGGTTCTAGAAGAACTGAAAAAGTCTATGATGAAACTGCTAGTACTGGAGTTCCAAGATTTGCATCAAGATTACAGTTAGGATTTTTTCCTCCAAATGGTAATGCCTTTAAATTAATAGCTGGACCAGAAATACCTGACGAAGCAGTTACACCAGCTCTTGAAAAAGAACTTAATAAAATTACTGAAATAATACATGAAGGGTTAAGAAACAGTAATTTTAATGCAGAGTTTCATGAAGGTCTACAAGATTTGGGTATTGGTACTATGAATATGTTAGTAGAGCCAGGAAGGTTTTTAGGTGATTTGCATTTTACAGCAGTGCCTCCAACTAATCTTGCACTTATTGGTGGTGGCATGGATCAGGTTACTGGTTGGTTTAGATGGATGTATGATTGTGATATCACAGATATTAAACATAGATATCCATATATAAAGTATACACCTGAAATGGAATCTATACAGAAAAGAGATCCAAGAAGAAAAACAAGAATAATAGAAGCTACATGTTATGATAGTGAAGATAAGTTTAAAGATGAACACACCTATTATATATTATCTGAAACAGATAAGGCAGTTTTATATCAAACAAAACTAAAAGGCAGAGGTTCTGTACCTTGGATTACAACTCGATGGTCTAAGTCTGGATTTGAAGTTTGGGGTAGAGGTCCAGTATTACAAGCAATGCCAGCTATTAAAACATTAAACTTAACTATTCAGCTTATATTAGAAAATGCTGAAATGGCTATAGGTGGTGCTTATGTTTATGATGATGATGGTGTATTTAATCCTGATAATATAACAATACAACCTGGGACATTTATACCTAGAAGTCCTGGCTCCCAAATACAAAATTTACAGAGTCCAGCTAGATTTGATGTTGCACAGCTTATTCTAGACGACATGAGAAGAAATGTTCGTAAAGCTATGTTTATAGATGAGTTAGATTCTAGACCAAATGCAAAAACTCCATTATCTGCTACCGAAGTATCTGAAAGATTAGCAGACGTTGCAAGAGACATGGGAGCTGTTGCTGGTCGTATGCAAAAAGAATTTTTAATGCCTTTAGTTGAACGTATTGTATTTATATATAGTCAACAAGGTCTTATTGATATACCTAAAATAGATGGTAGAGAAATAAAAATTGTACCTATTTCTCCATTACTGAGGGCTCAAGACTTGCAAGATGTTGCAGACTTTACAAGATTTAATCAAACACTTGCTGGTACATTTGGACCAGAGATTGGTCCAGCTTTACTTAATCAAGAGCAAGTAGTAAAGTTTTTATCAGAAAAGTTTGGATTAAAGCCTGAGTTGTTAGCATCACAAGATCAAGTTCAGAATAATATGCAAACTGCAATGCAATTAGCTCAAGGTTATATGGGAGGACAAGGTGGGCAAGGATAAAGTAAAAGCAGAGGTAATAAATTCAGTAGATGGTAGAAAGTACCCTCCAAATGTTGAAGATGATCTTAATAGTAAAGCCAATGCACTATTTGCTGAAGGTATTGGTAAAAAGTTTCTCCAGTATCTTGAAGGTCTTACAACGAACAATGTACATGGTCCAGGATTGGGAATTGAAAGTTTGGCACACTATGAAGGACAAAGATACATTGTGGGAATTATTAAAGCACGAACTGAAATGGGCAAAAAGGTCCCAGACCAATCAATCGAAAGGAGAGTCGAGTAATGGCATCAAAACCAACAAATCCAAAGTTATATGCAAGAGCAAAAGCAATAGTTAAAGCAAGGGTAAAGAAATGGCCTTCAGCTTATGCATCAGGTCAAGTGGTGCAACAGTATAAAAAAATGGGTGGTGGGTACACTTCAGCATGAGTTTAACTAAATGGTTCAATGAGAAATGGGTAGATATATCTACAAAGAAAGATGGTAAACATCCTAAATGTGGTCGGTCTAAAGGCGATGGTAGAGGTTACCCAAAATGTGTACCACAGAGAAAGGCAATGATGATGAGTGCTAAAGAAAAGAAACAAGCTACTAATAGAAAAAGAGCTACCAATCCTGATAGTGGTGGAAAAAAACCAACATATGCGAGGACTTAGAAAATGGCAAAGACTCCAGCTTGGCAAAGAAAAGAAGGCAAAAGTCCATCAGGAGGACTCAATGCAAGGGGTCGTGCTAGTCTTAGGCGTCAAGGGAAAAATATCAAACGACCAGTTTCTAGAAAACAAGCGAAGAAAAGTCCAAAGGCAGCTGCTAGAAGAAGGTCGTTCTGTAAAAGAATGATGGGTATGAAAAAGAAGCTAACTAGTAAAAAGGTTGCAAATGATCCAAATAGTCGTATAAATAAATCATTACGAAAATGGGATTGCTAAGGAGGTATCATGAATGAACAAGCAGTTACAGAGAGCAATGAAAGCACCGATCAAGCCGAAATCCAAGAAGCAGAGCAAACTACGGAGAAAACTGAATCAGCTGAAAGCAGACCAGAATGGCTTGACGAAAAATTCGAAAGTGGAGAACAACTCCAAACCAGCTACAACCAGCTACAACAAAAGTTCCATGAAAGAAGGGATAACCTTCGTAACGAACTTATTAATGAACTTAATCAAGAAAGCCAAGAAGGTGTGCCTGAAAGTGCTGGAGACTATCGTATTCATGCCTCTGCGTTTGGCATGGAAGACCTTGAAGGGGTTGATGAAGAAACTATCCAAGCAGTAAAAGATGATCCACAAGTCAACTGGCTTATGGAGAAATGCCATCAGTTTGGTCTAACGAATGATGAGTTTAATACTGTTATTTCTGAGTTTAGAGAAATGGATCAAACCAAAGGTCCAGACTGGAACCAAGAATCACAGATATTAGGTGAGCATGCAGATTCAAGATTAGAAAGAGTGGCTGCTTGGGCAGAATCATCTTTACCTGAAGATGCATATAAAGTTTTTGCTAGTATACCAGCATCAGCTGGTATGGTTCATCTGTTTGAAAACTTAATGGAATTAAATGGTCAACCTAAATTTAATATGGTTAGTGAGACACAGTTTCAAGAAAGAATATCAAAAGAAGATCTTAATGCAGCTATGAAAGATGAAAGATACTGGAAAAATGGTGGAGATCCGTCATACATAGCTAAAGTAAGAGCTATGTCTAGAGAAGTGGCTAGAGAAAAAGCACAGTAATGTGAATAAACATCTTTTTGTTTTTAATGCATAGTATATATAGTTTGGCTCGTTAAGTGAGATTTGTAGCCCAGGCATGGATAACTACTAATATAATCGAATAAGGCGAATAACCGACTGGAAACTATAACTTTTTAACAAGGAGCTTGTATGGCTAATCCAAGTATAAGCACTTCCTTTATTGAGGAGTTTGAGTCTGGCGTTCATATGGCATATCAACGTATGGGTTCAAAACTGAGAAATACAGTGAGAACTCGTAACGGTGTCAAGAACAAGACCACATTCCAGAAAATCGGTAAAGGTTTTGCAACAACTAAGGCTAGACATGGAAACATAGCACCAATGAATTTAGCACACACTAATGTATCAGTTACATTAGAGGACTATTTTGCTGGTGAATGGGTCGATGATCTAGACCAATTAAGAATCAATCATGATGAGATGGTAGTAGCTCAACAGTCAGGTGCATATGCATTAGGTCGTAAAACAGACGATTTAATTCTATCTGCAATGACAACTACTTCGTCAGCACATGATGAGACTACAAATGGTATAACTTTAGCATGGGCATTAGAACTCATGGAAAAGTTTGGTAATAATAGTGTACCAGATGATGGCAGAAGATTTGTAGCTGTAGGTTGGGAGCAATGGTCTCAACTAATGTCTATTGATCAATTCTCTAGAGCTGAATACATTGGAACAGAGCAACTTCCATTTCCAAGTGGAATGACTGCTAAACAATGGTTAGGTTTTATGTGGTTTCCACACTCTGGGTTAACACAGACTAATGGCAGTGGTGCATCTGGCACAACTCATGTTGAGTGTTTTGCTTATCATGCAGATGCAATTGCACATGCTATTGGTGCTGATATATCTTCAAATATGCAATATCACAACGATAAGGACAGTTATTTTGTAATGAATAAAATGCAAATGAACTCTGTACTTATTGATGCTGAGGGTGTATTTGAACTTGAGCTAAAGAAATAGGGGGTAGATATGGCGTTTATACAATCAGATTTAGCCCTTGTTAGTTACTCTGGTAATGGCTTTCATATATGGCACTATAAGTCAAATGATGCTGCAACAGTAATCGATGGAGCTGGTTATTTTAATAACATGGCAAATGAGATGAATGTTGGAGATATCATCTTTGCAAATACAGACGTAGATGGCACACCTGTTTATGGTATGTTTGTGGTAAATGCAAATGATGGTTCAACAGTTGACGTTGCTAATATAACACAAGTCGGAAGCTCAGATTCAGACTAATGGCAATTAAAGCTAAAAAAAAGAAGGTTGAGGAAGCAAAGGCTCCTCAGCCTACTTCATTGATTAAATTTGGATCTAAAGTTAAATTAGGCAAAAGAGTAAAAACCAATGGCAAATTACAATAAAAAAAAGAAAAAGAAAAAGGTCATTAAAACTATGAACAATAAGAAAAAGGGTTCTTATTAATGGCAGAAGAAAAGAAAAAAAGCACAACGTATAAAGTTTTAAAAAAAGCAGCAGACATTGGTGAGCATTTTGCTAATAACCCAAGTCATATCTTAGGCGCCCAAGCTGCAACCATTGGAACTATGTATGCTGGATATAAATTTGATACTAGAAAAAGACCACCAAAGAAATTAAGTAATAATCCAAAATTAAGAAATAAAGTTAAAGCAAGATACGATAATAGAATGTCTTTTATGAAAGCTAAAGCAGATCAATTATCAAGATCATCTGTTAATGCTGGATATAATAGAAATTATGAAAGAGTATATCCTGAAAGAGGTAATCAATTTAATAAGTCCTTTAAAACTGGTAAACCAGTAGTTAATAATCCTAATAAACCTAATCCTAAAATCTCATCTAATACTGGCTCTAATTATGCCAAGTCTGCACAGATTGTAAATAAAGGTAATCAGAAGTTTGCTGAATTTGGTCGTAAATATAATAGATTAGCTGGTGCTTTTGAAAAGGATAAAATTAAAGCATCTTTAAAACCTAATAAGGTTGTTAAATTTTTAGGTAACTTAAAAAAACTTAGTCCATTTGGTTTGGTTGGTGCAATCATGACTCCAAAAGAAGCTGGAGCTGGATCCACTTTAACACAAACTGGAGAGTATGTACCAAGAAAGAAAGTGAAGACATACTAAATGCCAAATACTGCAAGTACTGATATTGAAGTAGCACAAAGAGCAATGGTTTTAGTAGGCATGAATCCATTGTCTACGTTTACAGAAGCTACTGATGAAGCTTTAGTTATGAATACGACTTATGAAGATATCGTACAAGACTGCCTTGCACAGCATAACTGGAACTTTGCAACAGGACAAAAACAACTACCAAGATTATCCGATGTTCCCCTTGATCGGTGGTCAGCTGCTTATGCCTTACCAACTGAGCCAGCTGTTGTGCAAGTGCAGACCGTGACAGTTGATAGTGTAGTTCAACAATATGATATCTATGAAAAGTATTTATATATAAATGCAGATATTAATGATGATGTTATTTTAAGTTACATATTTAGACCAGCTACTTCTCAATGGCCTCCAGCTTTTACATTATGGGTTGTTTACAGACTTGCTGGCATATTAGCTTTATCTGTCATTAGAAAAGGCGATATTGCAAATAGCTATGCCACATTGGCAGAGAATCAATTTAGAAGAGCTAAATCTAGAGATTCACAACAAACATCAACACAATCAATTAATCTCAGTAGATTTACAAGAGTTAGACTTGGTAGTAATCTTTATGCTAGAATAGAAGGCGAAACAGTTGAATGACATTATTAAGACAGTATGTAACCAATTTTTCTTCAGGAGAGCTAAGTCCTTTACTGAGTAGTAGACTAGATGCTCAAGCTTATAAGAATGGTGCATTTCGACTTCGTAATGTAAGATTAAGATCTCAAGGTGGAGTCACTAGAAGACCTGGACTTAGATATTATCAAACACTCAGTAACTTAACATATCAAACAGAAGCTTATATTTATGATGAAGATGAAGCTTACATTCTTTTATTTAGTGCTGGTGAACTTAGAATTATTGATGACTCAAACCCCACTGTAATATTAGATACTTTAAGTAGTTGCCCATGGACTGCTAATGAAATAGGACAGTTAGTTGTTACACAAACTGGTGACACTATGTTTATAGCTCATCCTAATTTTATGATTAGAAAGCTTACAAGACAAACTGCAAGTTCATTTAGTTTACAAACATTTGTGTTTGATACATCTGATGGTATGGTGTTTCAGCCTTATTTTAAATTTGCAGCTGGAGCTGTATCAGTTACGCCAAATGCAACATCTGGAACTGGTGTTACTTTAACTGCATCTGCACCATCATTTAGTGCTGATTATGTTGGGTTATATATTAAGCTTATAGATTCAGGTGGTACAGAAAGACATTTTCAAGTTACCTCATATACAAGCGATACTGTTTTAGCTGGAACATTGTCTGGAGCTTTGGCAAATACAAATGCTATAGTGTCTTGGGCAGAGCCAGTGCTGAGTACAGTTAGAGGGTTTGCTAGAACTGTTCAGTTTCACGATCAGAGATTTATTATAGGTGGTAGTAAGGATTTACCAAACTTTTTATTTATGAGTAAAGTTGCAGAGTTTTTTAACTTTGATTTAGGCAACGGATCAGACTCTGATGCTATACAAATACAAATAGCTGAAAACCAAGTATCAGAAATTAAAGCAATGCAATCTTTTAGATTCTTAACAATCTTTACATCTGAGCAAGAACTCTATGTGCCTACATCAGAAAACAGACCTCTGGCTCCTTCAACGATTACAGTTAAAAAACAAACTGGATTTGGTAGTGGTACTGTACAACCTGAAGAATTTGATGGAGCTATTGTATTTCTAACTAAATCAAAAGGTGCTGTTCGTGAATTTGTATTTAGCGATATATCACAAGCTTACAATGCAGATTCTATAACATTGTTATCTGAACATTTAATTGGAACACCATTAGAAATAGAAGCACAAAGAGAAGCACCAGATCAAATGGAATCTTACTTGTATCTTGTAAATGCAGAAGGCACATTACCAGTATTTATGTCAATTCGTAAAGAAACATTGCAAGGTTGGGCAAGATACGAAACTAATGGACTATTTAAGAGTATAGTTAATGTAAATAGAAAAATGTATTGTGTAGTACAAAGAACTATCAATGGTGCAACTGTTACAAGTTTAGAGCAGTTTGACAATTCTTTTCATTTAGATATGGCAACAAAACAAACTAATAGTACTGCACAAAAAACATGGACTGTATCTCATTTACCAAACACAACTATAAAAATTAAATCTGGTAATTATAGTCTTGGCGAGTTTACAACAAATAGTAGTGGTCAAATTACTTTAGTAGATGGTGTAAAAGAAGTAGAAATAGGACTATCTTATACACCTGAGATAACAACATTGCCACCTGAAACACAGCTACAAGATGGGATTACTGTTGGGCAAAAAAGACGAATTGTTAGAACTGTGCTAGATATAGTAGGAACTTTAAATGTGAAAGCACAAGGAACTAAAATTTTGGTAAGATCTGTTACAGATGACTTTTCATTAGAACCACAACCAATAACTAGAAGAGAAGAAGTTTTTATGTTAGGTTGGAACTTATTAGGGAGAGTGACTATTACTCAAGATGAACCATTACCATTGACGTTAAATGGTGTAATGCTGGAGGTAGAGGTATAATGGGTGGACATGCACAAATGGCAATGGCTGTTATATCTGTAGCCAATGCACAATCACAAAAGTCTCAGTATAAAGCACAACAAAGAAATTATGAGAATATGGCTGAGATGTCAGAAATGGAAACTGATGACGAAGTTCTAGAAGTAGAAGAAAGACTTAGAGAGCAGCTTTCATCATTAGATTCAGATATGGCTGGTCGTGGTGTATCTGTAGGTGCAGATGGTACATATACAACTTTAAGAAGAAATGAACAGAAAAAAGCTCAAAAAGATATAACAAAATTAAAAGCAATGGGCGTTCAAAAGAAACAGCAATATAGATTAGGTGCATATAGCTCTAAGCTTAAAGGCAGACAAGCAATGTTAAAAGGAACTACAGATGCATTAGGATATGGATTCAAAGCATCAGGCTATAAGCCATATTCATCTATGTTTGATAAACTTAAACCAACAAAGAAGGCATAATGGCATTTAAAAGAACAACAGGATCAAGTGTAAGATATCGTTCACCTGGAATGGTGAGTATAGCACCTGATAATACTATGACTAAAACTATAGCTTTTTTAGACAATGCTATAGAAAAGAAACAAGAACTTGATTTATTAACTGCTAAAGCTGGCATTTCTGATAAAGCTCAAGCTGATTATTTAAATACTATAAATAAAAAACCTGTAGATAAAGATACCAGTCAATTTAATACAGCTGTTTTAGGCAACTTAAATTATGAAGCTGATAGCATGTTTCTTAATGATGCTCAGAAAAAAGGTTTAAATGCAATATATAAAGCTGAGATATTTTCTAATGCTAGTAATGATATTGTATCGAAAGCACAAGTAAGAGCTGCTGATGTACTTGTAAAAAATCCATCAGATCCATTTTTAATAAAACAAGAAAAAGATAAATTTGTTAGCAGCATTAAATTAGATCAAGCTCCTCCAGCTTTGAGGAATGATCTTACAACAAAAGTAACAAAGATATTTGATTTAAAAATTGTTGAAGCAAATCAAGCTAAAATAAAAAAAGAAAAAGCTATTGCATTACAAAATGCAACAATAAACTTCAACATAGAAACAGACAATACTAAAAGCCTCATTATGGACAATATTAATGTTGGTTATAATGAAAAAACAAATGATATATCAATTAATTTTGGTAAAGCTAAAGAAGTATCAGAAAAAACAAAAAAGTTTTTTCAATCTTATGGACAGTCTATTGTTTTAAATGGTGGAGACAAATCAGAGTTTTTTAAAAAAGTAAGTAATTGGCAAACACAAACAGTTACAGCAATATTAGCAGATGGTTTGCAAAAAGCTTATAAGAAAGGTCATTATGAAGGCCAAGAGTTTCTTACATCTTTAGAACTAGCAGTCACAAAAGATCCTAAGTATTTTGATACATTAGTTAAAAAACTAGGATTAGATTATGGAAGTCCATTCCAAGACAATAAAAAAGCCAGTTATATTAATATTGGGGGTTTAGGTAATAAAAGCATAATACAAGCATTAAACCAAAACTTAAAAAGTTTAAATGTACAAAGAACAAACGATATGAATATGGTTGCAGACTTTAATAGTAATTTATACCATTCAACTAAAAATAAGATCTTAGCTAACAAAATAGCTTTTCAATCTGGCTCTACACAATCTCATAGTATTACATTTGATACTATTACAAACTTGCCTTTTAAAAATCATAAAGATGGAACACTTAATAAATCACAAGCTTATAAATCATCATTAGGAGATTTGCTTGTTGGTTATAATAAATTATCATCAGGTAGTAAAACGAAAAAGCAAAAGTTAAAAGATGAATTTGCTTTTAATATGAATAGACTTAACAATCCATTTAATCCAGTTTCTAATTTAAACCCTTTAATTAATGAAGGGTTAAATGGAGATGAAATGGACTATGACCATGAAAGTAATTTTGGTTATTTATACAATAAAACTAGAGAGCTAATCCAAAAAAATTCAGACGTTTTTGGCGATGGCACATTGGAAATGCAAAAACTGGATATTGCTAGAAATAAATTTATGAATAATCTAAAGAAAAACGATTTTGCACAATCTTTTACTTCTCTAAAATTAATAACACAAGAAAACTTTGGATTGCCACCTTA
>MDTG01216422.1_pt1 | contig 13093 bp, 8 predicted proteins | sample 811421 | NCBI WGS metagenome assembly MDTG01 (sample SAMN05326645, study PRJNA326480) | marine metagenome | isolation source: seawater | place: Pacific Ocean: South East | collected 2011
GGGGAGTGGCTGTGGGGGCGGGGGTTAGGGCGTTCGTTTCGGGACGCGTGTGGGACGACGGGCAGATGTTGCCCACGCGAACGGGTCGAGGAAACGAATCGGGCCGGGGCGCTGGCTAGTAGGGGCGCCCGTCGGCTGGCAGGGGAGCCGCGATGATCCGTGCTAGCTCGGCCGTTAGGGCCGCGCCGCGGGCGTGGTGGGGCAGGTCGGGCCGAAAGCGGGTTGGGTCGATGGGCGGGTGGTAGCGCACCACCACTCGGCCACGGCTCGGCAGGGGCTGCTCGAGCGGCCACGAACGACGGGCCCCGCTGATCGAGACGGGGACGAGGGGGACCCGCATCCTCAAGGCCATGCGCGCTGCACCTGGCTTCAATGTTGGGTTCAGCAGGTAACCCTCGCTCCGCTCACCCTCGATAAAGACGCCCAGGATCCGACCGCGCGCCAGGGTGCCGTAGGCAGCCTTGATACTGCTCGGCTTGGGGCGCTCGAGATTGAGCGGGATCGAACGGTAGAGCTGCATGAGGTAGCCCGCGCCTGGCCAGGCGAAGGCTTCGTCCCAGGCCAACCAGCTGACCCAGCGCTTGGTGCCGAAGGCGACCGTGAAGGGATCACCCATGGTCGGGTGATTGCACACCAGGATCGCGGCCCCGCGCCTGGGAATGTGCTCGCGACCGTGGTGGGTCGCGCCGACCCAGTGGCGCAAGAGCATGCGCGTCACTGCCCGACCGAGCTGCGCCGGGAAGGGGTGCGGATACTCCGCGGGCTGCCAGCGAAGGCCCCACCCCGCCCGGTGAGGAGTGCGCTGCTCGAGGGGAGCGCTCACCGCGGGAAGATCACTCGCCAGCGCGGGTCCGACTCGAGCGACTTCAGCGCCTCCTCCTTGCCCGCGGCCAGGTCGCGCAGATGGGCCGAGATCCCCTGCTGGAAGTCGCGCAGCTGGTCGAGGTCCTCCTGCGGAGCCGTTTTCAAGAGCTCCTTCAGCTGCGCGAGCTGGGCACGGCGGCGCTCGACCTCCTCCTTCAACCAGGCGAAGGCCTGATCCCGGAGGTTGGCCTGCACGCGGCCGGCGCTCTTGGACACGGCGCGAGCAGCCGCGCGGGCAGCCTCGAACAGGTGGCGCGGGTCGTCCCGAACCTGCTCGTCCTCGAGCGCGACCCGCCAGGAGCGCACCGCGGCCTCGTGCTCCCCGCTGGCGTCCTGGCTGCGCGCGACCTGAACGTGCTCCTGCGGAGTCGTCGGACGCGCCTCGCCGGTGAGCAGCGCGCAGCGGTGCTCCTGGCGGGCCAGGAGCTGCCTCAGGCGGTCGAGCTGCGGCCGGTGGCGCGCGTCCGCCGCGGCCAGCACCTCGTGGTTGGCCACGACCTTGCGCAGGTAGGCTCGCGCACCCAGCGGGTCGCCGAGCGCGTTCTGGAGGTCGGCCACCTTCAGCCACACCGCCGAGAGGTTGCGCCGCTCCCGAGGTGACTCCTGCCGCGCCAGGCGCCGCTCGTAGAGCTGGCCCGCTTCGCGGAAGTAGGCCAGCGCCTCCCGCCGCTTGCCGCGGGACATCTGCGTGCTCGCCAGGCGAGTCAACACGCCGACCAGGTCGCGCTCGGCCGAGGCGTTGCTCGGGTCGCGCTCGAGGAGTTCGCGACCGACCTCGCGCGCCTCCTCGAGCAGCACCGCTGCCTCCTCGTGCTCTCCCGCCTTGATCCGGAGGTCGGCGAGCTTCACCAGCCCGACGAGCAGGTCTCGGCGCGTCTCGGCGTCGTCCCGGTGTCGCTTGGCGCGGGCGCGCTGCTGCTCGAGGACCTTGGCGTAGGCCGCGCGCGCCTCGTCGTGCTCGCCCGCCTGCTGGTGAAGGTCCGCCAGGCGAGAGAGCACGTGCTCCTGAGCGCGGACCAGGTCCCGGTCTTGCGGGCTCTCGCGCAGCAGCTCCTGACGCAGGTCGGCGCTGGCCCGATAGCAAGCGCGCGCTTGCTCGAGCCGCTTGGCGTCACGGTGGAGGTCGCCCTGCTGGACGAGGACCGTCCCCAGAGCTCGCCGACCGTCGGCGTGGTGCGGGGCGAGGTCGAGCAGCTGGCGGGCGTAGCGCTCGGCCTCGGCGAAGGACGCCTCGGCGGGCTCCTTCTTTCGCGTCTGGTAGAGCACCTGCCCCCGCTTGACGTGCACCATCACCAAGGCGTGCAGGAGGTCCACGTCCTTGGGCGTCTGAGCGTGCAGACGCGCGCGGATCTCGCCTGCTGCGCTCAGCTGCTCCAGTGCGTCGCCGAAGCGCTCCTGGCGCGTGGCCAGGTCCGCCAGGTGGACGCGGGAGACGCTGACGTGGAGCTGGTCGTCGCGGTTCTGACCCAGCTTCTCGCGCGCCTCGAGCGCTCGCTGGTGCTCAGCGCGCGCTGCCTCGAGGTCGCCTCGTCGCTCGGCCAAGAGCGCCAGGCGCTCGATCGCGTTCGCCTCCGCGCGCTGCGCCGAGCGGTTGTTGGGCACGCGCTCGAGGATCCCCTGCGCTGCGGCCAGCGACTTCTGCGCGGCTAGCTGCGCGGCCTCGAGCTGGCCGCGTCGGCTCTCGAGCCCGGCGATCCGATCCAGCAGGGCCGCGAGGTAGTTGGCGCTGTCCGCGTCGTTGGGGCTCGCCCGCGCGAGCGCCTGCGCGTCTCGCAGCGCGAGCCGCAGCGGCGCCAGCGAGTCCTCCAGCCGTCCGACCGCGTCGAGCCCGTCGGAGAGCTCGATCCGGAGGGCGACCAGGTGCTGGCGCGTCGAGGCGTTCTCGGGGTCCTCCCGCAGGAGCGCCTCCCCCAGCTCGACCCCCTGTCGAGCGACCTGCAGCGCCCCCTCCAGGTCACCCTGGGTGCGGCGCAGTCGCGTCAAGTTGTCCAGGGCCGCCAGCTGGAGCTCGCGCGGCCCGATCGCGCCGGGCGCCTCGCGCAGGGCAGCCCGAGTCAGCTCGAAGGTCCGCTGAAAGGCCTGGCGAGCGCGCGGGATCTCGCCAGCGTGCTCGAAGATCCGCCCCAGCTGGAGGGCCACGGTGCCCTGCTCGTAGGACGCCACTTCGCTGGGGAGGCGGTTCAAGCGCTGCTCGATCCCCTCCGCCATGGCGAGGGCTTCGGGCATGCGGCCCGCCTCGCGCAGCAGCTCGAGTTGGCGGGTCTCGCCGTTGAGCAGGAGCATCGCGGGCTCGTGGACCGGCTCCCCGGGCAGGGGCTCGGGGTGGACCAGCGCGCAGCCGGCGCGGTTGCTCTCGAGCGCGGCCTCGGTCCGACCCAGGCGACGCTGCACGTCGCCGAGCACCAGGAGCGAGAGGGCGACGTTGCGGTCCCGCAGGGGTCCGGGCGCCGGGCGGCGAGCCGCCGCCACCCCTCGCTGCGCCAGCTCGAGGGCGCTATCCAGCTCGTTGGCGTCGATGGCGAGCATCGCCAGGTCGCGGAAGGCCTCCGAGCTAAAGGTCGCGACCTCCTCGCTCGTCTCGTGCAGGGCGAGGAGCGAGCGCAGCGCCTCGCGCAAGAGCTCGCGACGCACCTGCCGCGCGCGCTCGCCGGGGAGCGTGGAGAGCTTGTCTCGCGCCTCGAACACCAGCAGCTCGAGCGAGCGGCGGGTGTGGGTCGCGATGTCCCGGGCGCGGTTGCGCTCGTGCTGCAGCCGCCACACGAATGAGGCCGTCAGGAGAGCGAGCGCCAAGCCGCCCAGGACGAGGGTCACGCCGAGCGCCCGCGCCAGGAGGCCGTTGCGGCGGATCCACTTGCGCGCCCGCTCCACCGCCCCAGGGCGGCGGGCCAGGATCGACTCGTGGGCGAGGTAGCGCTCGAGGTCCTCCTGCAGGGCCCGGGCCGACCCGTAGCGCAGGGTGGGCTCCTTCTCGAGGCACTTGAGGCAGATCGTCTCGAGGTCCCGGTCGAGGTCCGCGCGCTCGAAGGGTGCGGGCTCCTCCTCGAGCACGGCCCTCAGCAGGCCGGCTACGTTCTTGGCCGCGAAGGGGGGCTTCCCGCTGAGCGTTTCGTAGAGGGTCGCGCCCAGGGAGTAGATGTCCGAGCGGCGGTCGAGCTGGTCGGTGCCCCCCGCCTGCTCGGGCGACATGTAGGCCGGGGTCCCGATCACGAAGCCGCTCGCGGTCAGGCCTGGCCCGACCGAGTCCAGCTCCTTGGCGAGCCCGAAGTCGGTCAGGAGCGGCTCGCCGCGGGTGTCGAGCAGCACGTTGGCCGGCTTGACGTCCCGGTGCAGGATCGCGCGGGTGTGCGCGTAATAGAGCGCGTCAGCCAGGCGGAGCGCGATCCAGGCGGCGTCCCGGGGAGGGAGAGGGCCCTCGCGCTTGACCCGCTCCGCGAGGGACTCGCCCTCGACGTAGTCCATGACGAGGAAGTGGACCCCGCCCTCTTCGCCCACCTCGTGGACGCCGACCAGGTTGCGGTGGCTGAGGCGCGCCGCTGCGCGGGCCTCGACCTGGAAGCGGTCCTGCGCCTCCTTGCTCGCGAAGTCGCCCGCCAGCAGGACCTTGAGCGCGACCCGCCGGTCGAGCTTCTTGTCGTGGGCCGCCAGGACGACGCCCATACCGCCTCGGCCCAGCTCGCTGACGACCTCGTAGCGGTCCGAGGCGAAGGAGCGCGAGAGCGCTGGCGCGGCGCGACGCGAGCTCCCCTGCTCGTCGAGCTCGACGGTCTCGCTCTTGGCGTCAGCGACCGCCTCGCACTCCGGCGGGGGGAGCGTCTCGTTCAGGGGGCGCTCGCCGGAGGCAGGGAGCTCGACGGTCTCGTCGCTGGGGCTGGGGAGCGGCTCGCTCACGGGCTCAGTATGCCCGGGCTCGCGCCAGGGAGTAGCTTGGAACCCGCAGCCGGCTCCGAAGAGAGCGATGCCTCCGCGCGTCGTGGAGTGAGTCGCCTTGCCGCTAGGTCACGCCTCTCCTATCTTCGTCGCGGACGGAGGACCCATGAATCGTTTCCGCACCACCCTCGCCTTCGGTCTCGCCGCCAGCGCGTGCCTCGTGGGCGTCGCCCTCGCCGACAAGGTCAAGGGCAAGGTCGTCATGCGCGACGGGCGGGTTTTCGAGGACGTCGAATACGAGATCCGCGAGAACGGGCGCAAGCTCTGGGTCAAGCGCAAGTATGGCGAGGTGACCTACGACATGGCCCTCGTCAAGGACATGGTCGCGGCCAAGCCGGACGTCACCGAGGGTGGGGACGACTCCGGCGGTGTGCTGGGCCAGGACTGGCGCGCGCGCTTCCGCCTCGAGGCGCCGGAGGGCTGGAAGCTGGTCAAGCCCGATCTGCCCCTCGTCCGGGCGCAGATGCGACACAAGGAGCGAGACGCGGTGTTCACGGTCCGCGTTCGCCCTGTCAAGAAGGCCTGGACCTTCGACAAGGAGGAGGCTCGCAGCCTCAACAGCGAGTTCGGCGACGAGCTAGGGCGGATGTACCGCCGCTTTTCGCAGGCCCGCACCGTCGAGTCCACCCTCTACGGCGCGCCCGTCTATCGGCTCGACAAGGGCAGCGTAGAGAACTACGGCGCCCCCGATCGCGCGCGTCGTCGCTTCTGGGAGGTGCGCTTCCAGCGCTTTGGCTTCGAATACGCCCTCTCGATCAGCGTCGCGGACGAGGACGCAGGCGCGCTCGAGTCCGAGCTCGAGCCGGTGTTCCGCAGCTTCAGCTTCATGCCGGCGCTCGAGTCGGACGAGCAGAGCTACAGCGACCTGGCCCGGGGCTTCGCCCTGAGCGTGCCGGTCGAGGGCTGGACCAAGAAGACCTGGCCCTTCGACGACGCGCGTCCGATCGAGCTCCGCAACAACGACGGGCGGGTCCTGCTCGAGGTCGAGGTCGCCGCCGGACGTGACCCGGAGGAGCTCGTCCGCTCGCGGATCAACCAGCGCCGCCGGCGCAGCACCCGGATCCGCAACGTCGAGGTCAAGGCAGATCGCCTGAACGGCGCCGAGATCGTGCGCTTCGGCTTCCAGGACTTCCGCGAGGGCGACACCAAGCTGCGTTACTTCAGCGGCTTCGCGGCGCGCGCCTCGGGCCACATGCTGGTGTTCACCGGCGACTTCCCCCTCAGCGACACCGACAGCGACCGCCTCCGTCGCGAGCTGAACGCGATCCTCGACACCGTGCGGATCGCCGATCCGCGTCGCCTCGCGGCCGAGGCTCGCTCCGCCAAGTCGGCGTGGGAGCTGCTCGCGCAGGGCCACGCCGCGCTCGCGAAGGACCGCTACGGCGAGGCGCGCCAGCGCTTCAGCGAGGCGATCGACGCCATGCCCGGCTTCGCGCTGGCCTACTACATGCGCGCCCAGGCCAAGAAGGGAGAGAACGACTTCCGCGGCTACAAGGAGGACCTCGAGGAGGCAGGCCGGATCGCCCCTGGGGCTGGCTACGCCAAGGACCTGAGCGGGCTCGATCTCGAGCAGGCGAACGCCTCGATGAAGGCGCGCAAGTACGGGAAGGCCCTCGAGCTCTTCGTGCGGGTCTACCGCGACGACCAGAGCGCCGAGGTCCGCAAGGACATGCTCGACGCGGCGAGCCGCCACTGGGGAGACCTCAGGCGCGCCAAGCGCTATGACGGCTGGGAGTCGATCGAGGACCAGCTCAAGGCCTTCGACGAGGATCGCGACGTCGCCCTGCACCTGCTCAAGCTCTACTACGACGTCTCGCGGACCTACTCGCGCGCCAAGAAGTTCTCCGATGCGCGCAAGGCGCTTCGCTCGGCCAAGCGCCTGGTGCGCGGCATGCGCCGTGACAAGGACTACAAGAAGCTGCAGAAGGAGTATGACGCCGCCGACCAGGGCCTCGAGCGCCTGGAGGAGCAGTCTCGCCGTCGCCGCTGAGGCCGCTCTGCGCGGGCCCTGCAGTCAACGTCCTCGCGCGACCAAGGGCTCGCGCCCGGCTCCAACACTTGCGCCCTCTGCGCGCAAGTGTTAAAGTCTGCGTATCCAGTTCCTAGCTAAACAAACTCTGCCGCAGCTGTCGCGCCCTGTGCTTCCGGCTGCTGTGTTCTCGGCTGCTGTGTTCTCGGCTGCTGTGTTCTCGGCTGCTGTGTTCTCGATTGGAGCGCTCCCTGCGGGTGCAGCGCCAACCCTGCGGCCACCGCCGTCGCACTCGTGGAGTGGCCTCCATTCCGCTGGTGCAGACGAGCCGGGGCTGCGGCAGCAGACCAGGCTGGTGAGGGGGACGCGCCACTACTGAGGTAGTGACATCGCGGCGCGCCGGCCGCGGGGCCCTCGGTCCCGCGGCAGTCAGCGCAGTCTGTACGGACGCAGTGAGGACGCTGTACGGACGCGGCTAGCAGCTTCCCTCTGGGTCCGAAGGGCTCGGGGGCGGCCGACCGCGAGCACGAGACACACCGTGGGTATCGATCATGCAAGAGGAGCAGTGATGCAAGAGGTGACGACCGGACTGGTCCGCCATGGAAAGCGCGACGAGTGGGGCCTGGCCGTGATGGCCTGGGAGCGCGGCAAGCGCCGCGCCTACCAGTTCGAGGACGGCAAGCTGCGGATCTTCCGCGAGGGCTACTTCCACTTCCTGGTTCCCGCGGTGCTCGCGCCGGACGAGGCGCGGAAGCGGGCTTCCACCCTGCGCCGCCAAGCCGGCGTCGCGCGCCAGGCGCGCCAGGCGAGCATCGCCGGCGCCCCGAAGGTCGAGCCGAGCGTGTCCTTCGCCGATCAGGTGCTCCTCTTCCGCCACCTCTACCCGGAGGGCTTTCAGGGCGAGCGCTGGGCGGAGGAGATCCGCGGCGAAGGCGTCAAGCGCCCGCGCAAGGGCCACCGCGAGCGGGTGATCGAGAAGGCCCGCGAGCTGCTCGACCCCGACCACCTCGAGTCGCTCGCGCCAGCGAAGCAGGTCGCGGCGCTCGTGAAGGTGCTCAAGCTGACCGACCTCGTCGCGACCAAGGAGGTCAAAGCCCTCGCCGCCTGCGACGAAGAGGTCGCCGCCGGGATCGCCGGCTCGCTGCCCGAGCTCCTGCGCGAGGGGTCTCCGACCGCCTTCACCCGCTACGTCAACGCGCTCTTCCTGGCGCTCGACAAGACCCCGAGCTGGTCGCTGGTCACGCTTCCCTGCGCGCTCTACCAGCCGAGCGAGCACGTGTGCGTCAAGGGGAGCAGCTTCCGCGAGCAGGCCAAGGCCTTCGCGCCCAAGCTGGCCGCGCGCCTCGACCCCGCGGCGCACCTCTACCACGGCTACCGCGACCTGGCGCGCGGCGTCCACCAGGCGCTCGTCGATGCCGGCTGCGAGCCGCGAGACCTCATCGACGTGCACGACTTCGTCAAGATCACGCTTCGCCCCAAGAACCTCGAGCAGCTCGACGAGGCGCGCCGTCAGGCCGCCAAGACCGAGGCCGCCTGAGCCCCACTCCCAGCGAGAGGAGATCCCCGCCTTGCCAAGATCAGCCGAGATAGGACAGGTCTACCTCGACGGCCGAGCCGGCCGTCTGCTGCTGGCCGTCGGCCCCGACGACCTCGTCAGCCTGCGCGGCGACGAGGTCGTGCGCGAGTCCCTGCGCCAGGAGCACGCGATCCAGCGCGACATGCCCGTCGAGGTGCTCTGTGTGGCCTGGGGCTGCGAGCTGGACCGCCTCGACGACCTCAGCGAGGACGTGTTGCCGCGCCCGGCGCCCCGGCGGCGAAAGGGACGCTGGGCGCCCCCGCGCCAGGGCTGAGCGCCAGCGAAACCAACCAACGCGAAGGGCCCGACGAGCTAGCTCGTCGGGCCCTCGTTCATTGCTGTGACTCGCGCTACTTGCTGGAGCTGGGCGGCTCCGCCAGGCGGTAGTGGTGGTAGCGCTGGTTGCAGGCGGGGCTGCCGTCCGAGCCCGCGACGGCGACCCACACCTCGAGGGTCTCGGGCTTGAAGATCGCCACGTGCAGGTTGCTCTTCATGGACACGGGGCGCTTGACCATATCGATCAGGGCCTGCTCGTCGATCTTGCCGTAGCGCTCGTCGAGGCGCTCCATGAAGTGCTGGTAGCGGTCGTAGCCGGAGAGGACGAGCACGTCCTTGGGCGGGGTGGCAATGAAGCCCGTGACCTTGCCCTTCGCCTTGAAGAGGGTCCGGTGCTTGCCGTGGATCACCTTCACGTCGCGGGCGAAGGCCTTGCCGGCGGCCGCGCCTCGCTTGGGCTTGAAGCGCTCGAAGAAGCCGAAGCTCTCGCCGGGCTTGACGACCTCGAAGTGCTTGGGCGTGGTCCAGGCGCCGTAGGCCTCCTTGGTCTTGCCGTCGCTGAACACGTAGTAGTACTCGCAGGTCCGCTTGGTGGTGCGGAAGATCTCGACGGCCTCCTTGGCGGTCTTGGCGCGCTCGAGCGCGTCGCGCATCAGCATCGGCATCGGCATCCCGTCCCAGTAGCCGAGGCCCTCGCCGCCCATCTCGCCGATCGAGACCTTGGCGGCGTTCATGCCCGTCACGGTGCCGATGAAGCCCGCGAAGCCGACGTTGATCCAGGGCTGATAGCCCTCGGGGTAGTGCTTGATGATCAGCGCGCAGTCCTGCAGACCCAGCCGGGTCATGTAGTCCAGGATCCGCACGTGGTAGAGCTGGCCCTGCTTGGTGGCCGCGCCGCGCAGGGCCATGCCGCTGCAGTGGAAGGCCGCCGGGAAGAGGTTGCCCGCCTCGACGTCCTTGTAGGGCACGCCCGCGCCCTCGGCCAGCCCCCGCATCTCCTCCTTGAAGCGCGCCGGAATGTGGGGCCGGAGCAGGTCGTGCATCATGGGACGCATCAGCTCGTAGGCCGTGTATTGGTCCGACTTGGCCAGCTTGCCGTCGTTGTGGACGATCCGCTTGACGACGGTCCGGGCCAGCTCGCCGACGAGCTTGCCGTGCTGGTAGCCCATCTCGTAGGGCTTGCCCTTGAGGTGCAGGATCAGCTGCCCCTCGGCGGTCTTCTCGAGGTAGCCCTTGCCCTCGCGAGCGACGACCTCGGCGCGGGCGAGCGGCGCCAGCGCGAGCAGGCTCAAGAGCAGGACGTGAGTGATGGTGCGGTGCATGGATGGTCTCCCCGTGGTCGTGCGTTTATACGCAACCCGGCTCTGCAGCGTTAGTGGTTTCTTGGCAGCGACTTAGCGCGTCGGTATCCGACGCGGGGTCCAGCTACGACGCAGATTGGACGCGTGTGACCCAGCCGTGGGGGTCTGGGAGGGTTCCGTGCTGGATCCCAGTCAGCAAGCGGAAGAGCTCCTGGCTGACGGGTCCGGGGGCTGGCAGGAAGCTCAGCTCCTCGCTGCCGGTGTGGACCCGCGCCACGGGGGCGATCCCGGCCGCGGTGCCGGTGCAGGCCAGCTCGCTGCAGCTGGAGAGCTCGCTGAGCGCGAAGGGGCGGCGCTCGACGTTGAGGCCCAGCTGCTCTCGGGCGAGGACCAGGACCGAGTCCATGGTGATCGAGGGCAGGATCGAGTCGGAGCGCGGGGTGACGAGGGTCGCGGGATCGCCAGGCAGGACGCCGTAGATGTTGGCCGAGCCCGCCTCCTCGAGGTAGCGCCGCTCGCGGGCGTCGAGGTAGAGGGCCTCGTCGTAGCCCTTCTCCTTGGCGCGCTTGGTGGCCAGCAGCCCGCCCGCGTAGTTGCCGCCAGCCTTGAAGCCGCCGGTGCCGGCGGGCGCGGCGCGGTCGATCTCGCTCACGACCAGGCCGATTCCCGTGGTGCCGCCCTTGAAGTAGGGGCCGACGGGGCTGAGGAACACCCGGAACAGGTAGCGGCTCGCGGGGCGCAGGCCGAGGTTGTCGCCGACGCCGAGCAGGAGCGGGCGCAGGTAGAGGGTCGCGCCGCTCCCCGGGGGCGGGAGCAGGTCGAGGTTGTGGCGGATCGCTTCGTGCACTCCGCGCACGAAGAGCTCCGTCGGGACCGGCTGCATGAGCAGGCGCTCCGCCGTGCGCTGCAGGCGGGCCGCGTTCTGGTCGACCCGGAACAGGAGCGGCGTGCCGTCCGGCCCGGGATAGGCCTTGAGCCCCTCGAAGCACTGCTGGCCGTAGTGGATCGAGCAGGCGCCCTCCTCGATCGGGATCGTCGCGTCCTCGAGGAGCTCGCCCTCGCTCCAGGCTCCGTCTTCCCAGATCGCCTGGAAGCGGAAGCGCGGCTGGACGTAGTCGAAGCCCAGCTCGGACCAAGGCAGATCACGGCGCTCCATGCGGCACTCCTTCGCGGGCAGAGCTTACTGTCCAAACCCCTCCGCGAGGTAGGCTGTGGGGCATGGACGAACGCCTGCGCGGCTTGCAGCGTGAAGCAGAGGCCCGCCCGAGCGACGAGGGGGCGGCGATTCGCTACGAGCGCGCCTTGCGCGCGGCGGGCGAAGAGGAGGCGCTTCAGGCTCGCTTCCGGCTCAAGTTCGCCTGTCCGCTCCGCTTCGAAGAGCTCCGCGCCGGAGCAGACCCAGCGATCCGCCGCTGCGAGCGCTGCCAGCGCGACGTGCACTACGTCGACGACCTCGCGCTGCTGCGGGAGCGAGTCGGCGCGGGCGAGTGCGTCGCCTTCTTCGCTGGGCGCTTCGGCGAGGCCGTCGCGCACCTCGCCGCCGACGAGGCGCTGCACGGGGCGAGCGAGGAGGGCTCGGCTTGCCTGGTCGAGTTCACGCGCCAGCGGATCGAGCTGGGCTCGGCCCCGATCGAGGCCGGTCTGGCTGCCTCCTTCGACCCCTGGCTGCTGCGCCGGCACCAGGTGTTCCCGATTCGGATCGAGGCCGGCACGCTCGAGGTCGCCTGGGCCTCGAGCGACCCCGTCCCCCGCGAGCTGAGCGCCGCGCTCCAGGGCGCCTCGGGCGCGCGGCCCCTGCGGGTGTTCCTCGCGGGCGCCGGGGAGGTCGAGCGGGCGCTGGATCTCTACAGCCCGGAGCCGATGCTGATGGGGATCGTGGCGCCCGAGATCGTGCCCCTCATGGACCCTCCCCCCGAGGAGAGCTGAGCGGGTCCGTCTAATACCTCTCTTCCCTGGATCCGTTGGCGCCACGATGTGGCGCCTGCTATCTTGCCGGGCTCAAGGAATGAGGAGGTCCGACGTGATGCGTCACCCCTGGAAGCGTTGGATAGGAGCGGCCCTGGTTTCGGCGTCGCTCGGGTTCGTGGTCGGCTGCGGCAGCAGCGACGCGCCCGCCGACAACGGCGGCGGAGACGGCACCGAGCAGCCGGTCGCAAAGGACGAAGGTCCTAAGGAGAACGCGGAGGCCGTCGCCGAATACGAGCAGGGACTCGCGGCCGAGGTTCGCGGCGACTACGCGGCTGCACGCGAGCACTACATTCAGGCGCGGGTCCACCAGCCTGGCTTCCGCGATACGGAGGAGCGCCTCGACAGCCTCGGCGCGATCCTGATGGCGGAGATGGGCTACAAGGAGGCCCAGGAGTCTGGCGACGCCGCGGCGCAGGCCAGCAGCGCCGTCACCTACGCGCAGGCTCTGCGCGCTCGCCCCGCCAACGCGCGCGACCTGCACCGCAGCCGTCAGCTGCTGCTCGAGGCCGCGGACAAGAACCCCGACGACGCCGAAGCGCACTACGTCCTCTCGGTGGTCGCAGCTGAGCGCGGCGACTTCGCGGAGTCGGCCGAGCAGGCCATGGCGGCGATCGAGCTGAACCCGGATCACGCGGGCGCTCACTACCAGGTCGCCTTCCTCAAGCGGACCGGCGAGGGCGCCGAGGCCGAGATGGCGCTCTCGCACGCGCAGATGGCCGTGGACAAGGCGCCTGAGCCCCAGGCTCACTACTACGAGCTGCTGGCGGTCTGCCAGCACGAGGCGGGAGACACCGACTCGGCCGTGGCCTCGATCGAGAAGGCCTGCGAGCTGAGCGACAAGGCTCGCTACAAGGAGCGTCTCAACGCTTGGCGTCCCCCCGCCGAGCCCCCCGCGGACGAGCCCCCGGCGGACGAGCCTCCCATGGACGGCCCCCCCGCGGACGAGCCCCCCGCGGACGCGCCTCCCGCGGACGAGCCTCCGGCCGACGAGCCCCCCATGGACGAGCCCCCGGCGGCGGAGCCTCCTCCTGCGGACGAGCCCCCTGCGGACGAGCCGCCTGCGGACGAGCCGCCTGCGGACGAGCCGCCTGCGGACGAGCCCCCCGCCGACGAGCCCCCCGCCGACGAGCCGCCGCCCGCGGACGAGCCGCCTGCGGACGAGCCCCCCGCCGACGAGCCCCCGGCGGACGAGCCCCCCGCCGACGAGCCCCC
>MDTG01297940.1_pt1 | contig 13093 bp, 11 predicted proteins | sample 811421 | NCBI WGS metagenome assembly MDTG01 (sample SAMN05326645, study PRJNA326480) | marine metagenome | isolation source: seawater | place: Pacific Ocean: South East | collected 2011
TAAAATTATTATTCCAAAAGAATTTAAAACAAGTTTTTTTAAAGAAAATTTTTTTAAACCTGTTTCAAAATTAAAATCTGGTATCATTGATTTTAAAGAAGAAAAAATTAAAGACAAAAATAGATTTTTTAGACGTATTGAAAATTATAAACACGATACATCAAGAAAGTTTAACCATGGATTAAGTAATTTATGGAGAGGCGCTGGAAATGCAGGTATAAACTTTTTAAACGTATTACCTAAACTAGGAAGCACTGTTGCTTCATTCTTTGGAAATCTTTTCACCGATGTATTTAATTCAATATACAATCAACAAATTGATCAGAAGAGCGCTAGAAATGTGATAATAGTGTTCTTCTTAATAGCCGGAGTAACGTCTGTTATTTATGTAGGTGTGAATACTTATAAAAATTATGATTTTTCAGAAAAAAAAATTGAGGCAAAAAAACCTGAAACAAAAGTTAAGAAAGAAATAAAAAAACCTGAACCAAAAATTAAAAAGGAGTCAAAGAAACAAGAAGAAAAAATAAAATTAAACAAAGAGGCTAAAAAGCCAGAGCTTAAGGTAAAAAGAAATAGTGTTGCAGAGGTTATATTACCTGATCTTAATTTAAAGACTGAAACAGTAATACAACTTTTCAAAGATGTGGATTATGATTTAAGAAGAGTTAGAAATGAAAAACTGGTCAAACCAATTTATTTTACACAATTTCCTCGAGATTTAGATAATCTGCAAAGTGTTCAACTAAAAAAAGAAACATTTATAAAAATAGTTTTACCATTGATAGTAGCTGAAAACGAAAAAATATTGGACGATAGAGAAAAACTTAAAGTATTAATTGAAAAAAAATTTACAACTGATTTGGAAAAACAGTGGTTAAGACAAAAGCTATTAGAATATAAAGTAAAAAAAGGAAATTTAAATGAATTACTTTTTAGAATGGACATGATACCGGTTTCCATAGCATTGGCTCAAGCTGCAAAAGAAAGTGGATGGGGAACATCAAGATTTGCATTAGAAGGAAATGCAATCTTCGGTCAATGGACTTGGGATGGACAAGGTATAGCTCCGTTAAAAAGAGATGGAGATAAAAATCATAAAATTTTGAAATTTCCAATCTTAAGAGCCTCTGTAAAAGCCTACAAAAATAATTTAAACACACACAAAAGTTATTCAAAATTTAGAGAAAAAAGGAAGTCTTTGAGAATTAAAAATAAAAAGATTACTGGATTGTCATTAACAGATACACTTAAAAATTACGCGCAAACAGGGTCAGAGTACACTAAGATCTTGAATCAAATTATAACTCAAAATAGATTATCTGATTTTGAGCCGGTAAAATTAGTGAATTCCGTTAAACAAGTTGAGTTAAATTCGTAATTATTTTTCACTAATAACGTATTGAATTCCTAACCATCTATAAAAACCATTCTTCTCTCTGAGAGAACAGTTAATTCTACCTCGTTCACCAATAAATTTCTCAGCTATTTCTATTTCCAAGACATTATTTTCTCGAAATTTAATTAAAGAGTCTCTCCATTTGTTTCCCTCATTAGAAAAACATGTAGTTTGACTTAAATTTTTAATATCATTATGGAGCTCTATTTTAATCTTCGGTGGATTTTTAGATTGTAGCAAATATTTATCTTCAGGTGATATACTCTTATACTTAAAAGGTAGCGTTTTCATCAATGTTTTAAATCTTTTAATCTCTCCGTATTTCTCGTTTATAGGAAATCTTGGTAGCTCCCAAAAATCTTTAGTTTCATCTATCACTCCTGAGTGCTGACCAAAAGCATATTTGAAACCAAAATTCTTGATAATTTTTTTAAATTCAGAACTATATTCTCCAAAAGGGTATGAAAAAAATTTAGAATTCTTTCCTAGCTTTTCCTCAAAAATTTCAATTGATCTTGATATATCATTTTTTATTATCTCCGGCGTTTCATCTACAAGATATTCATGTGTATGGCTATGATTTCCAATTTCAACATTTTTATTTTCATAGAGCTCACGAATTTGATCCCAATTCATATAATTATATGCACCAACTTCCCTGGTATTAACAAACAGTATAAAAGGTATTTTTTTTTCTTTTAAAATTGGCCAAGCATTTTTGTAAAAAGATAGCAAGCCATCATCTACTGTAAATAATATTTTTCTTTGGCCTTTTTCCTCTTTAAGACTCTTTTCAAAATCATTTGGATGAATGAATTTTATGCCCTCTTTTTCAATAATATTTAATTGATCTTTAAAAATATCTAATTGTATATTTGTTGATGGGTATTTGCTTTCATTAAATCTATGATACATAATCGATATAAGGCCAAAATCATCAAAATCTTTATTAAAAGCAAATACATTTGTAAGATATGAAGTAAAAGTTATAATAAATATTATTATGATTAGAGATTTTTTAATTATTAGCTGCATTGGTAAAGATGATAAATTAGGATTGCGAATAAATAAAGAATTTTTTATTCATAATTTTGATAAAAAAGAAATAAACAAAGAACAATTAGTTTTGGAATTGTATAATTTTTTAAACAACCATAAAGTTGTATTAGACGAAAAATTCAGTATTATTGTAAATCAAGGTCCTGGTAGTTTTTCTGGAACCAGGATATCATTGGCAGTTGCAAAAGGCCTTGTAATCGCGAAAAAAACCAGATTATATGGTTACAAAAGTGTTGATTTAAATGAATTTAATCAAGAAAATATTGAAATATTGCTTAAAAAAAAATTAATCGAAAAAAAATTGATTAAGCCCATCTATTTAAGTTAGATTAAACTATGAGTATTATTGAGGAAAAGTGCAAACAAAAAGGTGTACGACTTACTGATCAAAGAAAAGTTATAGCAAAAATTCTTTCTGAGTCTAAAGAAATTTATGGATCTAAAGATCATCCAGATGTGGACGAGCTCCATAAAAGAGTGACAGCATTGGATGATAAAATTAGTATTGCGACTGTATATAGAACTGTGAAACTTTTTGAAGAAGCAGGAATATTAGTTAAACATGATTTTAAAGCAGGTAAAGCAAGATATGAAATTAACGATGACCACAATCATCTAATAGATATTAACAGCGGAGAAATAGTAGAGTTTGTTGATAAGGATATTGAAGAATTACAAAAAAAAATTGCAAAAAAATTAGGTTATAATCTTGTAGATCATAAACTTGAATTGTACGGCTCAAAAATAAAAAAATAGTTTGGAAAAAAAAATTTTCATAAAAACTTTCGGTTGTCAGATGAATGAATACGATAGCAATCGTATCTATGATCTTGCAAAACAAATCAATTATAAAAAAACAGAAAGTTCAAAAGAAGCTGACTGTTATGTGATAAACACTTGTCATATAAGGGAGAAAGCAACTGAAAAAGTGTATCATGATGTTGGGCGAATAAAAAAAGATTTTAGGAATAAAAGGAAACCTATTTTAATTGTAGCCGGTTGTGTTGCTCAAGCAGAGGGTGAAATCTTATTAAAAAAAGAGAAATATATTGATGCAATTATTGGGCCGCAGTCTTACCATCAATTTAATGAGACTGTTCTTAATATAGAAAAAAAATCAAAAAAATTAAATCGTACAGATTTTGATGTTATTGAAAAATTTGATACTTTAAACGAGTTTAAAAATTCTAACAATAAAATTTCATCATACCTAACGATTCAAGAGGGATGTAATAAATTCTGTAAGTTTTGCGTTGTCCCTTATACTAGGGGCGCCGAGTTCTCAAGGTCTCCTAAAGAAATTATAAATGAGTGTGAAGAATTACTCGATAATGGAGCTAAAGAAATAACTTTATTAGGTCAGAATGTTAATGCTTATAACTACGATGGGAAAAAACTTTCAGATCTAATTTTCAAAATTTCAAAATTTAAGAAGATTAAAAGATTAAAATACACCACATCGCATCCAATTGATTTTACTGAAGACTTAATTAGAGCACACGGTTCTTGTGATAAACTTATGCCTTTAATTCATTTACCAGTTCAGTCGGGATCAAATAAAATTCTTAAAAGCATGAATAGAAAACACACTGTAGAAGATTATTTAAAATTAATAGAAAATCTGAAAAAAGAGAATCCTTTAATTAAATTTTCGAGTGATTTTATAATTGGATACCCCGGTGAGACAGAGAAAGATTTTGAATTAACGATGAAATTAATCAAAGAAGTTGAATTTATTAATACATATTCCTTTATTTTTAGTGCCAGACCTGGCACACCTGCTGCAAATCTTAAAAAATTAGATATTAATATTGCAAAAAAAAGATTAGTCGAATTTCAAAAACTTTCTAACGAGATAAAGTTAAAATATAAGAAAAGCCTCATCAGTTCAGAAATTCCTGTTCTTTTTGAAAACAGTATGAATAACAAACCAAAAAATTATTTTGGAAGAGATGAGTTTTCTAATTCAGTAGTTGTTAAATCGAACGATGATTTGAAAGGAGAAATTAAAAAGATCAAAGTAATTAATGTAAATCAAAACACTTTATTTGGTGTAATCATTGGAAATGAAGAAAAAAAGGAATTTGCTGCTTAGTTATGTCAGAGATTAGTAAACTAGATCAGAACTTAATTATAAAAAAAATTGATAACGAAACTGTTAATCTACAGATAACTAATAATGAAATGCTTATGACTATAGTGGGTCAGTTCGATCAAAATTTGAAAGATTTAGCAAAATTAACTAATACAAATATATTTTTTAGGGGGAATTCAATAACTTGCAAAGGAGATAGAGAAAATATCAATATATTTTGTGAGGCTATGAAATTTCTTATTAATAAGTTTTTTTTAACGAATATTATTGAAAAAGAAGATATAATTTTGTCAGTGAAAAAAAAAATAGATCTAACAGAATCGAACGTAAAATCATTTAAACAATTAATTAAAACACCAAGGAAATCAGTAATTGCTAGATCTGAAAAACAATCTGAATATATAAAAGCTCTTAAAGAAAATGAAATTGTAATGTCTCTTGGTCCAGCTGGCACAGGAAAAAGTTTTTTGGCAGTATCAGTAGCAGTTACCCTTTTAATTGAAAAAAAAATAGAAAGAGTAATTTTATCAAGACCAGCAGTTGAAGCTGGTGAGAAGCTTGGGTTTCTACCTGGTGATATGAAAGAGAAAGTCGATCCTTATTTAAGACCTTTATATGACGCTTTATATGAACTTTTTGGTGCTGATAAAATTGATAAAAAAATTGAATCCGGTGAAATTGAAATAGCACCACTAGCTTTTATGAGGGGAAGGACTTTAAAAAATTGCTTTGCAATTTTAGATGAGGCTCAAAACGCAACTGATACACAAATAAAAATGTTCTTAACAAGAATTGGAGAAAATTCAAAGTTGGTAGTCAACGGTGATCCTTCTCAAATTGATTTAATAAATAAATCTCAATCAGGACTTATAAAATCAAAAAATTTATTAAAAGATATAGAAGAAATTAAAATAATTGAATTTGATCATAATGATGTTGTAAGACATCCATTAGTCTCAAAAATCATTAGGGCTTATCAAAAAAAAAGCGCTGATGATCAAAATTAACACAATAACATACAATAAAGCTTGGTATCGTTACTTAAAAAATCCAGAAAATTTTATCGAGAAAAAAATTATCTGTTTAAATAAAAAATATAAAAAATATAAAAAAAAAGAAATTTATTGTACACTTTTATTATCTAACGATAGAGAAATAAAAAAACTAAATAAGAAATTTAGAAAAAAGAACAAAAGTACAGATGTTCTATCTTTTCCGTTTTATTCTAAAAAAAACCTTCAATATAAATTAAGAAAAGACAAAGAGGTTTACCTGGGAGATATAATTATCAACCTAAGCAAAATTAATGAGAAGAGAAATACAGATTTTGAGTTAGAATTTAACAGATTATGGGTCCATGGTTTAGTACATCTTTTTGGATATGATCATAAAAAGAATAAAGATTTTCATACTATGGCAAGGTTTGAAAAGAAAATTCTCTCCTATTTAAATTAAATGATAGAGAAATATCTAAACAGCAGATTCTTTGTTCTATATTTATTGCCATTCATTATGGGGTCTTTGACAGTTTTTTCTTTCCAACCATTCAATTTAACGTTTATAAATTTTTTAATACTTCCAGTCTTTTTTTATCTAATAGTTTATATAAAAAAAAAATCAAAAAGTGTTTATAGAAAAAAACCTTATAAAAAAAATTTATTCATTTTTGGATCTGCTTTTGGGTTTGGATTCTATCTAAGCGGTATTCATTGGATTACTAATTCATTAACTTTTGATGAAAATTTTAAAATTTTAATTCCTTTTGGTTTAGTATTAATCCCTTTATTCTTAAGCTTATTTTTTTCTTTGGTAACTTTAATTTTAGGCCCATATTTACAGTTGAATTTTCCTTCATTACTTCTGTTTGCTTCCGGTCTCGCTTTATCTGACTTTATAAGATCAAAAATCCTCAGTGGATTTCCATGGAATTTATGGGCTTATAGTTTTTCGTGGGCAACGGAAATTTTACAAATCTTAAACAAATTAGGTCTTTTCGCCTTTAATATAGTTTGTATTACTATCTTTTTAATTCCTACATATTTGTTTTTTAATAGAAAATTAATTAATAAAATATTAGCCTTTTTTCTTACTTTTTTTATACTTTTCTTTTTTTATATTTATGGAAATCACACTTTAAATCTTAACAAAAAATATTTAAATTCTATTGAACAAAGATTAAATATAAAAGTTATCTCCCCAAATTTTGAATTAGAATATGGTATTTCACCTAAAGAGATTAGGTCTAGGCTTCAAAAATTGATAAAATATAGTGAGCCTAATATTAATGAGAAAACCCTTTTTATCTGGCCAGAAGGAGTTTTCAGTGGATACGATTACATGCAAATAATTGAATTAAGAAAGGTAATCTCTAAAAGTTTTAAATCCAATCACTACATTTTATTTGGGATAAATAGATTTAATAAGGAAAAAAATGGATACCACAACAGTTTGATAGTAGTAGATAATAATCTTACTATTATTCAAGAGTATAGTAAGCAAAAACTTGTTCCTTTTGGTGAGTTTTTACCTTTTGAAAATTTTTTAAATAAATTAGGTATTAAAAAGATAACAGAAGGTTACGGCTCTTTTTTAAAAGGAGATAAAAAGGGTAATATAAAAATTCTAGAAGCTAATATTCTTCCTTTAATTTGTTATGAAATTATTTTTACTGAATTGATTCAATCATCTTACAAAGATACTAATATAATGATTAATATATCAGAAGATGGTTGGTTTGGTGATTCAATTGGCCCACATCAACATTTCGCTAAAGGAATTTTTAGAGCTATTGAACAAAATGCTTTTTTTATAAGGTCTGCCAATAAGGGTATAAGTGCAATCATTAATAATAAAGGTCAAATAGTGAAAAAACTCAATTTAAACGAGGCGGGAAATATTGAATTTGTAGTGCCATTAATCCAAAATAAAAATAAGAATAAAAATGATTTGATATTTTTCGTTCTTTTAATATCATATATTTTTATCTTTAAATTTTACAAAAAAAATAATGTCAAATAATTATCTATTTACGAGCGAGTCAGTATCTGAAGGTCATCCCGACAAAGTTTGTGACAGAATATCTGATATGGTAGTAGATACGTATTTATCAAAAGATCCAGTGTCCAGGGTTGCTTGTGAGACTTTAGCAACAACTAATAAAATAGTTTTAGCAGGAGAAACTAGAGGACCTAAAATAGACAAAGATGAACTTATTAATAAAGTTAGAGAATGTATAAAAGATATCGGATACGATCAAAAAGGTTTTAGTTGGAAAACAGTAAATATAGAAACATTTTTACACGAACAGTCTTCAGATATTGCTATGGGAGTAGACTCAAAAGATAACAAAGATGAAGGTGCAGGCGACCAAGGAATTATGTTTGGTTATGCTTGCAAAGAAACAGAAGAACTAATGCCAGCACCTATACATTATTCCCATAAAATCTTAAGATTAATGGCAGAGGATAGAAAAAATGGATCATTAAAAGGAATTGAACCTGACTCAAAAAGTCAAATAACAATGTTATACGAAGAAAATAAACCTAAAAAAGTTACTTCCGTCGTTATATCCACCCAACATTCGAAAGATTTAAATCAAGAAAAAGTAAGAGAAGCAATTATACCATATATAAAAAAATCTATTCCAAAAAATTTACTCGAAGATCTTAAAAAAAAAGAGATATATATAAATCCAACTGGGCAATTTATTATTGGTGGACCCGATGGAGATACAGGATTAACTGGAAGAAAAATAATAGTTGATACATACGGAGGGGCTGCACCACATGGCGGAGGAGCTTTTTCAGGGAAAGATCCAACAAAAGTTGATAGATCTGCAGCTTATGCCTCAAGATATCTAGCAAAAAATATTGTTTCGGCTGGCGTTTCTGATAAGTGTTTGATCCAGCTCGCATATGCGATAGGTGTTTCAAAGCCTTTATCAATATTCATTAAATTGGCAGAAGGTGATGAATTAAAAATTGAAAAAATAAAAAAAATAATAAATGAAAATTTTGATCTATCCCCTAGAGGTATCAGAGAAATGTTGAAATTGAATAACCCAATTTATGAAGCAACATCTGCATATGGTCACTTTGGAAGAAAACCTAACAATAAGGGCGAATTTTCTTGGGAAAAAACAGATAAAGTTGATTTATTTAAACTGTAATCTTGAAAAAACCATAAATTTCTTTTAAATATAGTTAAATTATTGAAAAATTCAAAATGGGCAGTTGCCCATTTTTTTTTAGGAGCACTAAAATGTTAAATAGAGGGTTAGATAAGCTTGAGCTTTTAAGAATAGTAGAGGCCGTAGCTAATGAAAAATCTATAGATAAAGAACTTGTTATTGGTTCAATGGAAAGTGCCATTCAAAAGGCTGCTTTAACTAAATTTGGCAATGATAACAATATTGAAGTTTTGATCGATAGGGAAAGTGGTGAAATAAAAATTCAAAAAGTTTTAGATATTGTCGAAAATGTTGAAGATTCTGCTCGCGAAATAGCTATTGAAGATGCAAAAAAAATAAATAAAGAGTTAAAAGTCGGAGAAAAAATTTACGAAGAATTACCCCAAATAGATTTTGGACGTATTGCGGCACAAAGTGCAAAACAAGTTATTAGCAGCAGGGTGAGAGAAGCTGAAAAAAATAGGCAATATGAAGATTTTATAGATAAACAAGGTCAAATATTAAGTGGAATTATCAAAAGATTAGAATATGGAAATGTAATAGTTGATTTAGGTAGAGCAGAGGGAGTTATTAAAAAAGATGAATTGATACCTAGGGAAATTTTGAAAACAGGTGATCGCGTCAAAGCTTACTGTTATGAGGTGAAAAAAGAATATAAAGGACACCAAATATTTTTATCTAGAGCACATCCTCAGTTTTTAGCAAAATTATTTTTTCAAGAAGTACCAGAAATTTACGAAGGTACAATTGAAATAAAATCTGTGGCAAGAGATCCAGGAAGTAGAGCAAAAATTTGTGTTTATTCTCAAGACTCGTCAATAGATCCAGTTGGTGCTTGCGTAGGAATGAGAGGTAGTAGAGTTCAAACGATAGTAAATGAGCTTCATGGTGAAAAAATTGATATTATTAAATGGACTGAAGATTTACCGACATTAATTTCTGAGTCATTGTCGCCTGCAGAGATACAAAGGGTTTTAATTGATCAGGATAATAAAAGAATTGATATAATTTTGACCGAAGAAAATTTGAGTAAGGCAATTGGACGAAGAGGACAAAATGTAAGACTGGCCTCCAAATTAACTAATTATGAAATTGATATACTAACTGATAAAGAAGATTCTGAGAGAAGACAGGCTGAATTCAAAGAGAGAACTGATACACTTATTAAAAACTTGGAGGTAGATGAAACTTTAGGTCAATTACTTGTTTCAGAAGGCTTTACTTCAATAGATGAAATAGCTCAATCAAATCCTGATGATATTTCAAAAATTGATGCGATTGATGAAGACACTGCAAAAGAACTTATAAACAGATCTAAAGAAACAATTATTAAAGAAAAAGAAGCAGTAGCTATAAAACTTAAAGAACTTGGTGTAGAGGAAAGTTTAATAAATCTTAAAGGTATGACACAAGGAATGCTCGTCATCCTTGGACAAAAAAATATTAAAAAGTTAGCAGACTTCGCCGATCTTTCCTCAGATGAATTAATAGGAGGGTTTGACGAAATTAAGGGTAAAAAAATAAGAATCGAGGGATACCTCGAGGAATTTTCACTTTCTAGAAAAGAAGCTGACGAATTAATAATGGCAGCTAGAGAGATAGCTTACAAATAATGTTATGGAAAAAGACAAGAAAAAGACACTCACTATATCAACGAACTTAAAAAAGAAGATCGATACAACCGCTATATCATCGGGAAATAAAAAATCTTATTCAGTAGAAAAAAAAAAGAATTTTAGGTCTAATAAGCCAATCAACAAACCAAGTACTTATAAAGATACAAATATCAATAAAACTTTAAACAATAAAAAAAACTTTGCGCGTAAATTTGTTGAACAACAAGCAACAAAGGACTTTATAAAGAAAGAGAATAAACCAGCCGGAAAGAGTAAATTAAAGCTTAAAGGTCCAGTTGATAAGAGAGATTTTAAACTAACAGTATCAAGAGCACTTAATGTAGAGGAAATTGAAATTAAGCAACGTAGTTTAGCGTCTGTTAAAAGAGCAAGGCTTAAAGAGAAAAAAAATAAGCCTGATAGTGAAGAAAAAAAAGAATTTAAAAAAGTAATAAGAGATGTCAAAATACCAGAACAAATCACAATACAGGAACTTTCAAATCGTATGGCAGAAAAATCAAGTGAAATAATTAAGTTTTTGTTCAATATGAAAGTTGTTGCTACGATAAATCATAATATCGATAAAGATACTGCGGAATACATTGTAAAAGAATTTGGCCATAAACCAATTTTAGAGGAAAAACCTTCTATTCAAGAAAATAAAAAGCAAAAAAGTTTAGCAGGGGAAATAAAACCTAGACCTCCAGTCGTAACTATAATGGGGCACGTTGATCATGGAAAAACATCTCTTCTTGATGCTTTAAGAGATACAAACGTTGTTTCCGGTGAGCACGGAGGAATTACACAACACATTGGTGCATATCAAGTAAAAGCTAACAATGAAAAGCTAATCACTTTTATAGATACCCCAGGACATGCTGCTTTCACCGAGATGAGAGCTAGAGGATCTAAAATTACAGATATAGTAGTTTTAGTTGTAGCAGCAGACGATGGAATAAAACCACAAACTATTGAGGCCATTAAACACGCCAAGGCTGCTAAAGTACCGATTATAGTTGCTATAAATAAATGTGATTTACCTGAAAAAAATATTAGTAAAATTAAAAATGAAATGATGCAATTTGAATTAATAGCTGAAGATTTGAGTGGTGACACATTGTTTGTTGAAGTATCAGCCTTAAAAAAAATGAACTTAGATAAACTAAAAGATAGTATTCTTTTGCAATCCGAAATGCTTGATTTACAAGCTTCTTATACTGATAGTGCTAAAGGTATTGTCATTGAGTCAAAAATAGACAAAGGTAAAGGACCAGTCTCTACAATCTTAATTAGTAATGGCAAACTTCAAAAAGGAGACTATTTTATTTGTGGAGATACTTGGGGCAAGATAAGAGCAATGATAAATTATGAGGGAAAAATGATGAATGAAGCTTTACCATCAATGCCTGTAGAAATATTAGGAATGAATAGCTCTGCATATGCTGGAGCAGAATTTTTTGTTACGAAAAATGAAGATGAAGCAAAAGAAATGGTGGAATTTAAAAAAATTAATACTGCTAAAAGTAAATTATTAGCTAAAGACAAAACTACACTTTTCGACGATAAAAAAGGTAAAGATGAACTCAACATTGTTATAAAATCAGATGTTCAAGGTTCAAGTGAAGCTTTAAAAACGGCCATAACAAAAATTGAACATAATGAAGTCGAAGCAAAAATAATTTTATCCGACATTGGTATGATTAATGAGACAGATGTTTCACTAGCAAAAGCTTCTAACGCTTTGTTAATCGGGTTCAATGTTAAACCAAATAGAGAAGCAAAAAAACTAGCAGAAGAACAAAAAATAGAAATAAAATATTTCAACATCATTTATGAGGCTTTAGATTATGTAGAAAAATCTTTATCAGGACTTTTAGAGCCTGATGTAAAAGAAACGCTTCTTGGTAGCGCAGAAATCCAAAAAATATTTAAAGTTTCTAATGCAGGGAAAATTGCAGGTTCAAAAGTATTAAGCGGAGAAATTAAAAGCAAATCTCGAGCTAGGATAATAAGAGACGGTGTAGTCGTTTATAGTGGGGAAATTTTATCAATATTTAGAGAAAAGAATCAGGTAAAAGAAGTAGGAGCTGGCCTTGAATGCGGTATCAGCATTAAAGACTTTATAGATTTTAAAGAAAAAGATGTAATTGAGTCTTATCTTGCTGAGAAAATACAAAGGTCAATATAATGAGGGATCAAAGTTTACATAAAGCATTTAGTCAAAGGCAACTAAGAGTCGGAGAGTTAGTAAAACAAAATTTAGGTGAGTTATTTATAAGAAATGAGGCAAAAATACCTTCAATTAATTCAAAATTAATTACAGTTACTGAAGTACGCATGACACCGGACCTCAAAACTGCTAGAGTTTACGTTATTCCATTAGGAGGCGTAGAGACCAAGGAAACGGTAAAAATCTTGACTGAATACTCTCATCTTGTTAGAAGAGCTCTGTCTAAAAGGCTAGATATTAAGTTTCTTCCCAAACTTACTTTTGTAGAAGATAACTCATTTGAGTATGCTGAAAAGATTGAAAAGATAATAAAAAAGAATAGAGAGAATGACAAAGAAAAAAAAAGATACAATTAAATCACTAGCCACTCATGAAAAAGATGTCGGTTCTACGGAAGTACAAATAGGTTTACTTACAGATAAAATCACAAAATTATCAGAGCATTTCAAGAAATTTAAAAAGGATAAACATTCGACTTTAGGTTTGACTAAATCAGTTAATAAAA
>MDTG01308372.1_pt1 | contig 13093 bp, 11 predicted proteins | sample 811421 | NCBI WGS metagenome assembly MDTG01 (sample SAMN05326645, study PRJNA326480) | marine metagenome | isolation source: seawater | place: Pacific Ocean: South East | collected 2011
GCCTAGGATAATACCTTGCTTACTGATTCACAAAAATGGTTTGGTGAAGACAATTAAGTTTAAAGATAAAAAGTATATTGGAGATCCCATCAATACGGTGAAGATTTTTAACGAAAAGCAAGTTGATGAACTTATGGTCTTAGATATAGATGCAACTATAGAGGGCAAAGCGCCGAACTATAATTTGATTGAGAAATTGGCTAATGAGAGCAGAATGCCTCTGTGCTATGGAGGAGGTATTCAGAGCTCTGAGCAAGCAGATAAGATTTTTAGTCTAGGTATAGAAAAGATATCTGTAAGTGCAGCAGCTATTGAAAATCCAGGCTTAGTAAATGAAATTTCGAGTATGGTTGGAAGTCAAAGTGTTGTCGTAGTTCTTGACATTAAAAAGAATCTTTTTGGAAGGTATGAAATTGTCACTCATAATGCAACAATTAAGACGAAAAATAAGCTTGAAGATACGATCAATGATCTTATCGAGAGAGGAATTGGTGAGTTGGTTATCAATTCAGTTGATAATGATGGAGTGATGAAGGGATATGACTTCTCACTTTTAGACCGAGCGTACGGTGCTTCAAGTGTTCCATTAACTGTTCTCGGTGGCGCTGGCTCCGTGTCCGACATATACTCAGTTATTGAAAGATATAAGATAGTTGGAGTTGCAGCAGGAAGTTTGTTTGTATTTAAGGGAAAATTTAAAGCAGTATTGATTGATTATCCAGGAAACTTTATGAAGCTCGGTAATATAAAATAGTTATTTTAGGAAATCAGAATTTTAAGGGGTGATAGATTTGAAATTTAAAGGAAATTTACTCATAACTGGTGGAACTGGATCTTTTGGGAATGCAGTTCTTAAGAGATTTCTAGATTCTGACTTAGAAGAAGTACGCATTTTCAGCAGAGATGAAAAGAAACAAGACGATATGCGAAAAAGATATGAGAATCCAAAGCTAAAATTCTATCTTGGTGACGTTCGGGATATCCAATCTATTTCTCCAGCTATGGAAGGTGTTGACTATGTTTTCCATGCAGCTGCTCTGAAGCAGGTACCTTCATGTGAATTTCATCCCTTAGAGTCAGTTAAGACAAATATAATTGGTACTGAAAATGTTTTGGAAGCATCAATTCATTCAAATGTAAAAAGAGTCATAGTCTTAAGCACTGATAAAGCCGTCTATCCCGTCAATGCTATGGGCATAAGCAAAGCTATGATGGAGAAAGTTGCTATTGCTAAATCGAGAAGTTCAGCGTCTACAATAATTAATATAACAAGGTATGGAAACGTCATGGCTTCCAGAGGATCAGTCATACCACTCTTTATAGATCAGATTAAGAAAGGTATACCAATTTCTATAACAGATCCAGAAATGACAAGATTTATGATGAGTCTTGATGATGCAGTTAATCTAGTTTTATATGCTTTTGAACATGGAAAGCCCGGAGATATTTATGTTCAGAAAGCTCCTGCAGCAACTATTCAGGTACTTGCGGATGCTTTGAAAGAATTACTGCAAAAGCCAGATCATCCGATAGATATAATTGGTACACGACATGGCGAGAAGCTTTTTGAAGTTCTCTTAAGTAGGGAAGAGATGGTTGCGGCAGAAGATCTTGGAGATTATTTCAGAGTTCCTCCAGACTTGCGCGATTTAAACTATGGTAAATTTATTGAGACTGGTGAAATAAGTATATCTGACGCAGTTGATTATAATTCTCATAATACGACTAGAGTAGACATTAACGAAATGACCCATATGTTGGGCGAGTTAATCTCTGAAGGAGATCTAAAAAAAACTAACTAGTATATGCAGGTTTTAATTACAGGAGCTGACGGTTTTATAGGCAAAAACCTTGCTTTAAGGTTAAGTGAACTAGATGGATTTAATGTAATTACTTTTCTACGAGATGATACACCTGAAATATTAAGTGCAAAACTTAAAGAAGCTGATGCAGTTGTCCATTTGGCGGGTGAAAATAGGCCTTCTTCGATTAAAGACTTTGAGGTAGTCAATTCGGGTTTAACAAAAATACTATGCGACTTGATAAGTGGTCTTAAATTAAAAGTGCCAGTGATAATATCTTCTTCAACACAAGTCGGTTTAGATAATCCTTATGGAAAAAGTAAACTTGCTGCTGAGGCGGTTATAAAGAATTTTGCTGATGAATGCGGCAATCCTGTTGGCATTTACAGGCTCCCAGGAGTTTTTGGAAAATGGTGTAAGCCTAATTATAACTCGGTGGTTGCAACATTTTGCCATAATATAGCCAATGGAATTCCTATTCAGATTGACGATCCAGAGCATATCTTGAACCTTGTTTATATAGATGATGTAGTGGATTCATTCATAAAATGGCTCCAAGAACCACTTACAAGTCATGACTATCTTCAATCTGTAGAAAAAGTATATGAAGTCTCATTAATCCATCTTGCGAATCAGATTCAGTTATTTGCTGATTCACGAAAAAATTTAGTTACTGAAAATGTTGCCAATGGTTTTACTCGAGCCTTGTATTCGACTTATGTGAGCTACTTGCCACCTGAAGAATTTGGATACAAAATTCCTTCACATAGTGATGAAAGAGGCACTTTTGTTGAGATGCTTAAAACAAAAGACGCTGGCCAATTTTCCTTTTTTACTGCTCATCCTGGTATCACTCGTGGTGGACATTACCACCATAGCAAAACAGAAAAATTCTTGGTTATAAAAGGGGAGGCGCAATTTAGATTTCGGCATATGCTTACAAATGAATTTTCCACCATAGTTACTTCTGAAGCAGAGCATATTATAGTTGAAACAATACCCGGCTGGAGTCATGACATAACTAATATAGGTAGTGAAGATCTTGTTGTAATGTTATGGGCTAATGAGATATTTAATGCAGATAGACCAGATACAATACCAAGTGTAATAAAATGAAAAAACTTAAAGTATTTACAGTAGTTGGAACAAGGCCAGAAATCATCAGGCTATCAAGAGTTATCACAAAACTAGATGTTTACTGCGAGCACACTATTATTCATACAGGGCAAAACTATGATTATGAACTTAACCAAATTTTCTTTGATGATCTTGAACTGCGAAAGCCAGACCACTTCTTGAATGCTGCAGGTTTAACTGGTGCAGAGACAATTGGTAATGTAATCATTTCAGTTGATAGGTTGTTATCGAAACATTCTCCAGACGCATTGCTAGTTCTTGGCGACACAAATAGCTGTATGGCTGCAATAGCCGCCAAAAGAAAAAAAATTCCGATATTTCACATGGAGGCAGGCAATCGTTGTTTTGATATGAGGGTTCCTGAAGAAATAAATAGAAAGATTGTTGACCATACTGCTGATATCAATCTTACATATAGTTCAATAGCTAGAGAATATTTATTGAGAGAAGGTCTATCACCAGACATGATAATTAAAACAGGTAGTCCTATGTTCGAAGTTATCGAGCATAATAGGGAAAAAATTAACTCATCTAAGATTTTATCGGAGCTTAATTTAGAAAAACAGCAGTATTTCCTTGTAAGCGCTCATCGTGAGGAAAACATAGAATCTGAAAAGAATTTTAAAAAATTAATAGATTGTTTAAGCGTCATCACCAAAAAATATGATTTACCTGTAGTGGTTTCTACTCATCCAAGAACCAGAAAAAAAATAGATACTTCAAAAATCACGTTAGACGAAAAAATTAGACTTTTGAAACCTCTGGGATTCACAGATTATAATAAGTTACAGTTAATGGCTAAAGTTACTCTATCTGATAGTGGCACTATAAGCGAAGAAGCTTCAATACTCAATTTCCCAGCTTTAAATATCCGGGAAGCTCATGAAAGGCCCGAAGGGATGGAGGAGACCGCCGCAATGATGGTAGGATTAGAACCAGACCGTATTTTGCAAGGTATTAGTATTCTTTCAAATCAACCATCAGGAAATACTCGTCTTTTGAATATAGTTGAAGACTACAATGTATCAAATGTCTCTGACAAAGTAGTAAGAATAATACACAGCTATGTAGATTACGCAAATAGGATTGTTTGGAAGCAGTATTAGCCTTTTTAATTCGAAAACTAACTAAATTTACCTGTCTTTATTACTGATCTTTTTTAGGATGATAGATATACCTCAATCATTTTTCTGTTTTCTTTTCTTGAAGTCCCTAACAATTCTAATTAAAGAAAATCTTTGAGCTGGCTTAAGGAGTCAATCCAATGATCTGGAAAATCTTCTTCCCCTAGATTAGTAAATTCATATTTGTGTATATTATCTTTATCCGGAGCGAGTCCTATAGTTATCCATTCCAGCTTATTAGGGGCTATGAAGTCTTTTTCAGGATTATCACCAATATAATGTTTTATTGCCGAAGGATATTCATCAGAAATTTTTACAAATCGTTTTAGGCCAGGTTTTACTTCGTTGTAAGATTCAGAGATAAGAGAAGGAATATGACTTAAGCCAAGGCTTTTAATCTTCAGCATCTGAGTCAACTCTCTTCCATCAGTTATTATGAAGGTAGGCACTTCTTTCTCTTCAAATTCATCTAATAAAGATTTTACTTCTCCGCTTAGATGTATATCAGGATAATGAGTTCTATATGCCCATAATAATGATTCTTTCGAGGCATTATTCAGTTTATAGACGCTTCTTAAGTACTCCAGAGGATCTTCTTGCTCAAGGATGTCTTGAACAGAAACCTTACTCTTATTATCTGGAAACAAATTACTGAGTAAAGAGATGAGATGCTTAAAGCCAGAAACTTTATAGTCTATTTCCTTATACAAGGTATCATCTAAATCAAAGACAAATACTTTATTTGTCATAATTTCTAACTAAAACATGATCATCATACCTTAGCATCAATAAGTTATTGTCCCATTGATCAAAAAATTCTAGGCTTTCGCCAAGAAAATATTCGTTTATTAGGTATTTAGGAAAATTTGAACCTGCACAGTAGGTCAAAGGATAACCTCCCCCAAATCTTGGATTTATTTCCAGACCTTTTATATCTTGATTCTGGACATCTACAAAAAACTGGAAGGTAATACAGCCCCTCACACCAGGCAGAAACTTTATTCTCCTTAGTAGAAAATCATATACGAAATCTTTTCTGGTAATCCCCTTACTTACTTCCCCTGAACGAACCTCTATCCTTTCTTTAGGAACTAAAGAAATAAGCTTTCCTTCATTGGTGAAGTATCCATCCACGGTATATTCGCAGTAATTTGAAGAGATTAACTCCATAAATATATTTTTTGGATCATTCAGGTCATCAAGAGTGAGATCATTCTCAGCTTTTATCACTTTAGAACCAATACTGCTACTTCCATCATATGGTTTGCAAAATAAAGGGAATTTTAAGTTATTCTTATCATAGATTTCTGGATATTCAATATCGAGACTTTCAAATATCTTCTTCGTTTCTCTTTTATCCCTGCATTCTTTTATGAATTGATAATCGGAAATAATTATCTCAATACCAAATTCACTAAACTTCTCTTTATTTAGTGCCAGAGGCACAAGTTCATTATCATTTGTTGGTATTACGAGGCGAACTTTGTTTTCTGAGCAAACATTGAAGAGTTGATCAATAAAGTCTGCGTCTTGAGAGTGACATATCTCTACGCTTTTGTCTGCGATTTGGCATGCAGAGGATAAATCTGGATTTAAGTCGGTTGCAAGAATCTTAGAAGCCTTATCAAAGTTCTGCAATTCAGTTCTAAAATAATTTAGAAGTTCAACTCTTCTTCCAGCTGAAGAAATTAAGATATTACTATTCATTACGCCCTTCGAATTCTGGCATTGTTTTATCTTCTTCGTGATTTATATTCTTTGTGGAGAAGATTTTTGTGATTGTTTTAAAAATAATAAATAAATCAATGAGTAAAGAATTTTTCTTTACATATTCAACATCATATTTGAATTTTTCTTCCCATGAAATTGCATTGCGTCCTGATATTTGTGCTAAACCAGTAATACCTGGCAAAACTTCATGTCTTTTTCTTTGAAAATTGTCATATCTATCAAGATATTCTGGCAATAGTGGTCTAGGACCTACTAGACTCATCTCTCCTTTAATTACATTTAGAATCGAGGGTAGTTCATCTAGACTAGTTTTTCTTAAAAATTTTCCTAGTCCAGTAATTCTTTTACTCGTATCATCAACTTCGTTGGAGTGAGTTAACTCCATTGTTCTAAATTTGTACAAGGTAAATAATTTTTCATTTTTACCCGGTCTAATCTGAGAAAAGATTACTGGTGACCCTTGTATGATGAGAGAGATGAGGAAAACAATTAAAATCAAAGAAAGTAAGAAAGGGCTTAAAAAAACAACTAAGACTAGGTCAAAGATTCTTTTTGTTACTGTCCTCGTTATGTTTTCCACCAATCTCATTATATGAGGAATTTTTATAAACGACCCAGTTTTTTTAAGATTGAAACTCCTCGCTAACTTTTAATCATATTTTTGTTACTTTATAACTATTCAATGTTTTGAAGATCGTGAAATAAAAATAAAAAGAATAAATCTGTGTACCAAAATTAATTTTTTGGCAAAGTTAATCCATATTGAAGTTAGTAAGTTATTTTTTATAACTTTGGCCCTTAAAGGCCAGCATTTATGAAATAAAATTAAGAGTGTTCTAGAGCAATCTTAAGTTATACTCCCTTGCTAAGACATCATTCTTATATATAGCTTTGAAACTTTTAATTCATACGCAATGGTTTGATCCTGAACCAAACACTTTTAAAGGACTTTCATTTGCAAAAGCACTAAAAGAAAGCGGCATAGATAGTTTTGTTTTAACCGGTTTTCCTAATTATCCAGAAGGAAAAATTTATTCAAATTATTCTGGTCTACTTCCACGTAAAGAACTCATGGACGGTATTAGCGTTTATAGAACTTCCATCTTTCCTAGTCACAATCGATCTGCATTCTTAAGATCTCTTAATTATTTATCCTTCTTTATATCTTCGGTTTTAAGAGGATTTTTTTGTCCAAAACCAGATATAATTTATTCGTATCATCCTCCAATAACTACTGCTCTTTCTTCTTGGATTTTAAGCTCATATTGGAGAATTCCATTAGTTTTAGATATACAAGACATGTGGCCTGAAACTCTCTTAACTACAGGTATGGTGAAAAATAAGACTCTATTAACTTTTTTGAAATTCTTATGTTTTTTTGTTTATAAGCGGGCTAGCAAGATAGTTGTTCTCTCGGAAGGATTTAAAAATCATCTCATCAAGAACGGGATCTCTTCAAGCAAAATATCAGTCATATACAACTGGACCAATGAGTCTGTCTCTGAAAATGACGAATTCGAGTTTTTAGATCAAGAGCTATTGAAATTTACATTCGCAGGGAACATAGGACCTGGTCAAGATCTAATAACATTTATACAAGCTTTTTCTTCGATTAATAATGAAAAAGAAAAGGCTGAATTACATATCTATGGAGAGGGCACACAGAAAAAAGAAATTGAGGAATTTATCCAGAGAAATAATATTAAACATACCTACCTAAATAATCGTGTATCTGATTCTGAAATCAAATCTATTTACAAACAATCAGATGTTCTATTGGTACATTTAAAGGATGATAAGTTATTTGAAATGACAATTCCCTCTAAAACGCAGGCATATTTATTAGCTGGAAAACCAATACTTATGGCTGTTAAGGGGGAAGCTGCTAACATAGTTAAAAGTTCAAGATCCGGAATAACTTGTAATCCTGAAGATATTAATTCAGTTAGAATAGCCATTGATAATTTGATCAAAATGTCAAAAGAAGAAAGAGAAGAGATGGGTGATGCAGGCAAGTCCTTTTATAATAAAGAAATGAGCATGTCTCGTGGAGTAAAAAAATTTGTTCAGCTGTTCAAAGAAGTAACTCAATAAAAATGAAGATTAAGAATTTGAATAATTGGCCCCAATTCACTAAGGAAGAGGGAGAAATTGTAAAAAAAGTTATCTTATCAAATAAGGTCAATTATTGGACAGGTGATAAGTGTAGAACTTTTGAAAAGGAGTTTTCAAGTTGGACCAATGCTAAGTTTTCTATAGCCCTTGCAAATGGAACAGTCGCTCTAGATCTTGCTTTAATTGCAATAGGTATTGAAGAAAATGATGAGGTTATTGTTACGCCTAGATCATTCGTAGCATCAGCATCTTCGGTGGTTAATGTAGGAGCAGTTCCCGTTTTTTCAGACGTTGATCAAAATACTGGCAACATAGCAGCTAGGTACATTGAAGAAAGAATAACTAAAAAGACAAAAGCGATAATTTGTGTCCACCTCGGGGGGCTGCCATGCGAAATGGATGAGATAATGACGCTTTCAAAAAAACATGGGCTTTATGTTATAGAGGATTGTGCACAAGCACATGGAGCTCGCTACAAAGGAAGGAATGTAGGAACGATCGGTGACATTGGTGCATGGTCTTTCTGCCAAGATAAGATCATGACGACTGGCGGTGAAGGAGGAATGGTTACTACAAATAGTAAAGAACTCTGGAAGAAAATGTGGTCTTTTAAAGACCATGGAAAAAATTTAGAGGCAGTTTCCAAGCCCTCAAAAAATTCGGGCTTTAAATGGGTTCATGATTCATTTGGAACAAACTGGAGAATGACTGAAATGCAAGCCGCCATTGGGCTTATACAATTAAAGAAGATGGACAGATGGAATAAGCTAAGGAATAGAAATGCAGAGTCAATAATTAATACACTCAATGGGTTTTCTGAATTGATAGAAGTTCCTGAAGTGCCTTCCTATATTCAACATGCTTTCTATAGAGTTTATGCAAATATAAAGCTTAATAAATTGAAGAAGTCGTGGACTAGAGAAAAAATAATAAAAGAGTTAAATTTTGAAGGAGTGCCTTGTTTTACAGGCTCTTGTCCCGAGATATACATGGAGAAAGCATTTAAAAGTTCAAGATTTTCTCCAAAGACAAGACTTTCAAATGCAAAATTGCTTGGGGAATCCTCAATTGCCTTTCTTTGTCACCCAACTCTCAGCCAAACCGATATTAGGTTTATGAATACAAATATTGAAGCAGTTTTAAGAAAAGCTTCTTGTTAAATTACCAGCCATTAATCATGGTCAGCGACATTGAAAATTTATCTTTTAAAATTATCTAGATTTAAGAAACAAGTCTTAGCTGCTTTTACAGACTTTCTTGCTGTAAGTTTTAGCGTAATGTTCTCTAATTATTTAGTGTCGAATGAAAGCTTTGGTTACTCTCAGTTTGAGATTTCAATACTTATATCTCTTGTTTGCATCTTTATTCTTTATCTAATGGGAGTATACCGATCAGTTTTAAGATATATAGATCTTACCTCTTTTCAATTAATCTTAAAATCAATCTTAATTTTATTCTTAATTATTATTCTCATTAAATCTTTAATTCCATCTACTCAACTTGAAGATGAAACTCTAGGAATGGCCGCAGTTTTGTTAATGACTCTGTTGAGCGGAGCACTGATAATATCGTCAAGATTGATTGCTAATAAAATACTTTCTGATGAAGACTCGCCAAAGAAAGTTGTTATATACGGAGCAGGGTCTGCAGGTATCCAATTGGCGGGTGCTCTCAGAGTAAGTTCAGAAATAACACCTGTGGCATTTATCGATTCAAATCCTGCTTTGCATGATACTTTTATTGGCGATCTAAAAGTACTCCACCCCAAAAAATTAAGAAAATTGATCTCCAGAAGTCAAATTGACGAAGTTCTTATAGCTATACCTTCAGCTCCCAAGTCAGTTTTAAGAAATTTATTAGAGGAAATAAAGAACTTCTCTATCAAAGTCAGGATACTCCCCGGCCTAACTGATCTTGCACAAGGTAAGGTACTTGTATCTGAACTAAAAGAGATAGATAGCTCAGACCTACTCGGGCGATATGAAGTCGAAGCAAATCAAGCCTTAATAAATAAAAATATTGAAAACAAAGCAGTCCTCATAACTGGCGCAGGTGGTTCAATAGGCTCTGAAATATCTAGACAAGTTATCAAAAATAGACCTAGCAAAGTTATCATTCTTGATTCAAATGAATATGCTCTTTACTCCATAAAAAATGAATTAGAAAGCTTGCAGCTAGATATAGATCTTTATGCTGTCCTTGGGAGCGTTAATAATAAGAAAAGAATTACTGAAGTTTGCAAAACATTTATGGTAGATACAATTTATCATTCCGCAGCTTATAAGCATGTACCTTTAGTGGAAGAGAACCCATTTGAGGCAGTATTAAATAATATAAAAGGAACAAAAATTTGTGCAGAGGCTGCTTTAGAGGCCAAAGTAGAAACATTTGTTCTTATCTCCACAGACAAAGCTGTTAGACCTACTAATATTATGGGCGCTACAAAGAGATTCTCAGAGCTTATACTTCAATCGATGGCAAAGAACTCACATACAAGAATGATTATGGTTAGATTTGGCAATGTAATAGGCTCTTCAGGGTCAGCAATTCCATTATTCCAACAACAAATAAGAAACGGAGGTCCTGTAACCGTAACTCATCCAGAAGTAATTAGATACTTTATGTCCATACCCGAAGCAGCAGAACTAGTTATACAGGCAGGAGCCATGGGTAAAGGTGGTGATGTATTTGTCTTAGATATGGGCGAGCCCGTAAAAATTTATGACTTAGCGAAAAGACTAATTAATCTAAGCGGAATGGAAATTAAGGATGATAAAAATCCTGATGGTGATATAGAAATTATATTCACAGGACTAAGGCCCGGAGAGAAACTTTATGAAGAATTACTTATTGGAGACAATGTTAGCACTACAGAACATAAACAAATACTCAGAGCCGAGGAAGAATTTCTTGAGCCTAAAGAGTTAGATGTTTATCTAACTTCTATATCTAAAGCTGAAGAAAATGGAGATGTCGAGGCCTTAAGAAGTATTCTTAAAGATGTAGTTTCGGGATTTACACCTGAAAAAGAAATAGTAGATGTAGTTTACCTGCAAAAAAATAAAGATTAAGTAATTTGTATACCTTTATAGACTCTATCAACGATCTGGCTTACCTTAATAAAGAGCTATCTAATAAGCCTTACTTGGGTGTAGATACAGAGTTCAGGAGGACAACTAAAGATAATATGAAATTAGCTTTACTTCAGGTTAACGATGACGATGAAACTTACCTTATTGATACAATCCTTATAGATAATCCTGGGCCAAATGCAGATTTTCTGTTTTGTCCTGAGGTAACTAAGATATTTCACTCATGTAAAGAAGATTTAGAAGCTATTTTTGCCTGGACAAAAAAGGAATTGGTAAATATTTTCGATACCCAGATAGCAAATTCTCTTTTGGACGGAAATTTTTCAATAGGATATCAAGGCTTAGTAGAACAAGAATTGGATATTGTTTTAACTAAAAACGAGACAAGATCAAACTGGATCCGAAGACCTTTGACTGATTCTCAACTTAAATATGCAGCATTAGATGTTGAGTATTTAATACATTTGTACAAAGTTCAAAGTAAAGAACTTATTAATACAGAAAAACTTGGATGGCATGATCAAGAAATCTTAAGATTATTGCAAGCAACATTCAATCCCATATCTCATATCGATCTAGAGAGGATGATCTCAAAAGCTGAAGAAACAGAACTTTTGCTCAAATTCAACAAAGCCGTAGTTGACATTTCAAAACGAGAAAAGATCAACCCTACTTTATTTTTTTCGAAAAAAGCCCAAAAAGATTTTTTGAGGTTGGTTTTTAAAAAAGGCATAGAACCAGCTTGTAAAGAGATTACTCCATGGAGGAGTCGGCTAATTAAAGAAGAAATTCTAAGTATTTTACGGTAAGTATGTATTGGTCTATCTATATATTAAGCACATTCTTAATTTCTTCATTTATTGCAAGAATTAATAAAAAATATTATTCAGAACTCTTGTTTTTGGCTGTCGTGTGCTTCTTAACACCTACAACAATAGAGGTGTCAAATTCGTACTATGCTCCATCGTTATTTACCTTCTTTTTTAATCTCTTGTTGGAACAAAATTTTTCTACAAGACCTTTAAGGCCGTTATTGATAACTATTCCTGCAAGCATAATAGCTTTGTATTTATTTAAAATCTTTAAAAGAAAATTCTTTTAGCTTCTAAATTTATTAGATCAAGAATTCCAATTGCATTGCTACCTTTTTGCATTCCTGCAGATTCACCAGGATTAAAAAATAAAATCCCATTTCTTTTGTTATTTTCATAGCGATGAGTATGACCATACAAAACAATATTAACCTTTTTATTTTCTGATAAAAATCGTTCTATATTATCTGGTTCATGAAAAATAACGATTTCCTTGTCCAGCAAATTTAATTTTCTTGGTGGTTCCTGGAACTGAAAGTTGTTCTTTTCTGCAACTTCTTTAAGACCCGATTCATTTCTATCGTTATTTCCATAAACGCCAATAAGTTCAGAATTTAGCTTAGAAAATTTTTCTAACGTAATGGCATTACATATATCTCCCGTGTGAATCACTATTGGGACTCTCTCATCATTAAATATATTAATGATTAATTCAATATTCTTAAGGTTGTTATGCGTATCGCTAACAACGCCAATTTTCATTGAGGGTTTTAAACTTTTTCAAGTATGTGGATTCCACAAGCACTTCCCAACCCAATTACATGTGTGAGTCCTATCCTTGCATTTTCTACTTGTCTTTCTCCTGCTTCACCTCTTAGGTGTGTACAAACTTCATAAATATTCGCTATTCCCGTTGCCCCTAAAGGATGTCCTTTTGAAAGGAGGCCACCCGATACATTGACTGGTATTCTTCCGCCTAACTCTACCTCGCCTTCGTCTATGAGTCTTCCTGCTTCACCATCATTACAAAGTCCTAAATTCTCATAATGCAGCATCTCTGCTGTTGCAAAGCAGTCATGAAGTTCAACAAGATCAACATCACTAGAATCTAATCCAGCCATTTCGTAAGCTTCTGCAGCAGCTTTTCTTGTGCAGCTATTAACGTCTGGCATAACAAGATCTCGCTCCTGGTAAGGGTCACTTGTCATAACTGATGCTTTAATTCTTACCGCTCTTTGCATTCCAAGTTCTTTAGCTTTTTTTCTGAGACTAACACGGCA
>MDTG01105013.1_pt1 | contig 13092 bp, 9 predicted proteins | sample 811421 | NCBI WGS metagenome assembly MDTG01 (sample SAMN05326645, study PRJNA326480) | marine metagenome | isolation source: seawater | place: Pacific Ocean: South East | collected 2011
GTGTAAACCCGAGGTAATTTAAAATATCAGGATTATTTTTATCAGATTTATAGGCTTTTTGTAATTTCTCTAAAGCTTTAGAATATAGTTTATTAGCTCTATCAATTTTATTTTTTTCTTCTAATTTTTTTGCTCTTAGAACAAATTTTTCCGCATCTTTGTATTCATTTAAATAATTATCAGAACTTCCACTATCGTTAGATGCACTATGAGAGGTATCTATGTACTGAACAAAAATAAATACAGATATTAAAATAATAAAAATTTTTTTAAACATTCTGTCTTTAAGCAAATTTTTTTAATTGATCCAATGGTCGAAGAGTCACACCATTTTTAACAAGTCCATCCTTTATCTCTTTTGCAGTTACCACTGCGCTTTTTCCATCTCCATGTACACAAACGGAATCAATGTCGCATGGGATCCGTTTTCCTGAAAAACAATTTAGAGATTGGTTTTTGACCATTTTGATTACATGTTTTTTTGCAATCTCTGGATCTGTAATTAATGCATTAGGTTTTGATCTAGAAACCAAATTGCCATCATCTTCATAATTTCTATCTGCAAATATTTCAGCAGCTACTTTCATGTTAAGTTTTTTTCCTGCTTTTTCCATTTCTGATCCTGTTGGAACTAAAAAAATTAAGTCTTTGTTTGTCTGTATAATTGATTTAGCAATAACACTTGCTAACTCAAAACTTTCACATGCCATATTGTTCAAAGCACCATGAGGCTTAACGTGAGTTACTTTCATGGAATCTTTTTCTGCAATTTCAGCTAAAATATTAATTTGATCAATGATTAACTTAGTAATTTCTTTTGCTGGTAAATTTAATCTTTTTCTTCCAAAGTTTTCTGGATCATTAAAAGAAGGATGAGCTCCTATACTCACTCCATTTTTTCTAGAAATCTCCACTGTTTTCTTCATAGTGGGTTCGTCGCCAGCGTGATAACCACAAGCGACATTTGCCGAATTTACTATGCTTAACAATAAAGGGTCATTTTCTGTAGAACAGAACTTTGAAGTTTCTCCAAGATCACAATTAATATTAATTTCCATGTTTTAAACCATTATATAATATCTATTATAACAACTTATGTTAAAAAAAATAAGCAATATTGGAGACTGCGGCATCATTTGTGATTTTGGTGATGAGGTTAACAAAAAAACCAACAAAGAGGTAATAAAACTTTTTAAGTTTATACTGGAATCCATAGAAAATAATAAAATTAAGGGGATTTTAAACTGCACACCCTCTTATAACAAATTAATTATTAATTTTGATTTGGCAGAAGTAAAATCTGAAGCAATAATAGAATTTATTAAAGGCAATGATTATTCTAAAATTTTTTTGTCTGAGAAAAGTAAACTTGTAGAAATCCCAATATGCTATGATGAACAGTTTGCATTAGATATAAAAAGATTAGAAAAAAAAACTAAATTAAATTTTAATGAAATAGTAAATGAACATCTTAATACAGAGTTTTTTGTTTACATGATTGGCTTTGTTCCAGGACAACCTTTTCTAGGAGATTTAAACAAAAACTTATACCATGATCGACTAGACACACCTCGAGTTAAAATTAGTCAAGGATCAGTTGGTATAGTAGAGAAGTTTTGCACTATATATACTTTTGAAAGTCCAGGAGGCTGGAATATAATCGGAAAAACTCCTTTGAATTTATTTAATATTAAAAAAGATGAATCGAGCCTGCTTTCACCTGGAGATTCAGTAAAATTTAAATCCGTAACTAAAGAGAATTTTTTATCTTTTAAAAATGAATAATTATTTTAAAATTTTAAGACCTGGCATTAATTCTACTTTTCAAGATCTAGGTAGGTTTGGTTTGCAGCACCTTGGAATAGTGCCAAGTGGATGCATGGATAAATCATTGTTTTATCTTTCAAACAAATTAGTTGGAAACAAAGTTTCAGAAGGATCTCTAGAATTTGCCTATCAAGGACCATTGCTTGAAGTTGTAGGTGAGTCTGCTCTTATATCCATATCAGGCAAAGTAAATTTTAATATTATTAGTAAAAATGGAGAAACAAAAAAAGGAATATCCAATGAGAGTTTTGTTGTTCGCGGTGGGGAAAAAATTGATATTCTCTCAACAATAAACTCTGTTTATGGTTATCTTTCAATTTTTGGAGGATTTAACCTAGATAAAATAAAAGGAAGCGTTTCTACTCTCTCAAGAGCAAAAATTGGCCCGAACCATGGAGAAAAGCTAAAGTTAGAAGAAAAAATATTTTTTAATAAATCTAGTGCAGACACAAAAAAAAATAAATTTAAACTTGAATTAAATGACGATAATACAATTAGAGTAATGAAAGGTTTGCAATTTGATTATTTTTCAGAGAAAAGCAAAAAAGATTTTTTCTTAAAAGATTATAATGTTACAAATTTAACTGACAGGATGGGAATGAGATTAGAGGGTGAAAAGCTTGAGAATATAAAAAGCAAGAATATAAAATCAGAAGGTATTTCAAAAGGATCAATTCAGATACCAGGAGATGGCCAACCCATAGTCCTTTTGTCTGATCATCCAACGATTGGAGGATATCCAAAAATAGCAAACGTTATTACAGCTGATTATGATAAGCTTGTTCAAAAAATGCCTGGATCAAAATTAAAATTTAAACTGGTTGATTTATCTGTGGCTGAAGGTGCATTCCAAAACTATATTAAAAGGCTTAGTGTATTTTAAATGAATTTTATTTATAGAGTTCCAGGATTCATTTTGTGCCTTCTTGCAGGTCTTTGCCTAAGTTTTGGCGGACCATTGATCAGATCTTTTGAAGGAGCAAGCCCATGGCAGATTCTTTTTTGGAGATCTATCTTTTTTATATTAGCTATATGTGTATTTTTATTTCTAACTTATAAAAAAGAATCCGTTAATGTAGTAAAAAAAGCTGGCTTTGCTGGAATTCTTGGTGGGTTTTTTTTGTCAACAAGTTTTGTTGGATATATTTTTGCCATAACAGAAACCACAATAGCCAATGTAGTCTTTATCATCAGCAGTCAAACATTATTTCTAGCAATATTTGGATATTTTTTTTTAAAAGAAAAAGTTTCATTTAGAAGCTTCATAGCAATAATTATGGCAGTGTCGGGCGTAGTTTTAATGATTGGCGATTCTGTTTCTGCAGGATCATTAACTGGAAACTTAGCAGCTCTTTTAATACCAATCAATTTTTCAATATTAATAATAATAATAAGAAAAAATCCACACTTGGACATGATACCTGCAATTTTTTATGCAGGAATTTTGAGCTCGATATACGGTTTTGTTTTATCAGAGAACTTATTTATTTCTTATAAAGATCTTGGACTTTCATTTCTTCTAGGAGTGCCCCAGTTAGCTTTTGGTTTTATTCTTGTTACGATTGGATCTAGAACAACGCCTGCAGCAGCAGTAGGATTGTTTATGTTAACCGAAAGTGTATTCGGTCCTATTTGGGGATGGTTAATTTTTAACGAGATACCACCAACAAGTGTGTTTATTGCTGGGGCAATGATAATTACCGCAGTTGCGATTAAGAGTATGGAAAAAACTAAATCTATCTAATTGCATATAAAGTTTTTAAAAGTTAGAATTTAGAATGGAGAAAGCCCATTTTAAATTAAGACCAGTTAACAAAGAAGATGCTAAAAAATATGTAGAATATTTAAGAGACCCCGAGGTTTCTATATGGCTAGAAGACGAAGTTCAAAATATTAAGGATCCAATTAGTGTAGAAAATTATCTTTTGTACGGATGGTATAGGCAATCAATAGAATATAATGGACAATTTATTGGAGCAAGCGGACTGGACTTGGTTAACAAAGAAAGTAAAGTAGCTAGATTTTTTATAGTTATAGGCAAAAAAGAATTGTGGGGAAAGGGCGTAGGCTCAGAGGTGATAAAACTAATTATAAAACATGGTTTTGAAAATCTTAAATTAAGAAAGATAAATTCAGATTTTTTATCTCCAAATGAAGCAGTAAAAATTATTCATGAAAAAATTGGTTTCAAACAAGAAGGCTTATTAAGACAAGACTCCAAAAGAAACGAAAAATGGATAGACAGAGTTATAGTCTCCATTTTACCAGGAGAGTTTGTTGCTTAAATCAACCTTTTTTAAATATTGACTTGTGCTTCCTTTTCATTTTTAATTAATGTTTAGGGAAAGGGGGGTGTCAATGAGTATAAAAAGGTTACTTTTACCTTTTTTTGTTTTCTTAACGTTTTTTCTACTATTTTCTGCAACAACTTATGCTGCAGATGTAAAAATAGATGAATTTAAAGAACCCAAAAGCATCAAAGTATTAGATACTAAAGCAGGGTCTTTATTTTCAAAAGGTGACTGGATTGGTACCAGAAAGTATTTAAGTAAATATTTAGAAAAATTTGAAGTTCCCTCAGACAAATCTTCCAAAGATTATAATAGATATAAATCAGCCTTAACCTGGTATGGCTGGTCAGATTTCGTTTTAAGTAATTATGCTGGATCAATGGCTACATTTAAAAAGTTAAATGATCTTAAATCTGAAAAACCAGAGGATAATTTTAATGGATTCTTAGGAATAGCTTGGAACAGCATCAAGCTAAATGATTTTAAAACTGGAAAAGAATATGCTGAAAAAGCTCTTGAAGTTGGAAAAAACGAACATGACTGGCAGGCTTATGATGCTTTAGCCTGGATTGCTATTAAGGAGCAACGTTATGATGACGCTTTAGAATTTACTAAAAAAGAAGACAAAGCAACAAATGCTAAGTGGCAAGTTAAGCTAAAAGATTCGGCTATAACAGAGGGCTGGGTTTATGTATTCAAAAATGATTGGAAACAAGCAAACAAAATGTTCAAGGCAGGTTTAAACAGAGATAAAGGCTGTTTCTATTGTAAAGATGGTTTAGCAAGATTTCATATAGCTGAAGCTTCTAAATCTTTAGCAAAAAAAGATAAGAAAAAAGCAAAAGAACATTACAAAAAAGCTTTAACCAATGCAGTTGCTGGAGCAAAAGTTATTCGACACAACAGTGGATTAGTTACACTTGTGGACACAGCACTTTATGGACTTGGAGATCAAAAAACAACAATAAAGACTTACGAAACTCTTTCTAAAAAGTGGAAAACAGATCCATTATATTTTGCCAAACTTGGTTATGCTTACATGTATAATAAAGAATATAAAAAAGCAGAATCGGCTTTTAATAAAGCGCTTGCTAAACAACCAGGATACTATTTAGCAAACTCAGGTCTTTCTGCCATTAAATTTACAAAAAGAGACATTGTTAAAGATGGATGGGCGTTATACTACAAGGGAAAATATAAAGAGGCGCAAAAATCTTGTGAAGGCAAAATTGCATCAGCAGAAAAGGCAAAAAACCCTGCTGCACACGATTGTGTAGGTTGGAACTTACTTGCTCAACTTAAATATCATGATGCCGCCGATTCTTTCAAAGCAGCTTTAAAAGTCGATCCAACTTTTTATTATTCATCTAGTGGTTTATCCACAGCTCAAAGAGGTCAACTAGTTAATTATAATGAGGCATGGTCATTAATTAGAGTTGGAAGCTTTGATAGAGCTGAAGAGAGATTGAAAAAAGCTGAGTCAAATGTTGACGAAGACCTTAAATTTTTAATGGATGATGCTCGCGCTTGGATAAAATTTTACAAAAAAGATTACAATGGCGCAAAAGCAGGTTTTGAAAAAATAATAAAAGCGAATGAAAAAGCCTATGGTTCGTATAAGGGTCTTGCTTACATTTCAATGGAAAAGAAAGATTTTGGTAAGGCTGCAGAGCATTTAACAAAATCTTTAAACTTAAATCCCTACCAACCAGCATCTGACTACATTTTTCCAGTAAATAAAATGCAAAAATCAGGTCAATGGGAAAAATCAAAATATATTTTAGAACTTGGGCAAAGAATTTATCCTTATTCTGCAGATATACAATTTCTTTTAGCTAAAGCTTACAAAAATTTAAAAGATGTTACTACTGCTGAAAAAAAACTTGTTATAGCTGCTGGTCTAGCTCCAGCATATATAGAACCTGTTATGGACAAACTTGGATTATCGCCTAAGAATATTAAAGGCGCATATTATTCAGTGGGCTGGTCAATGTACTATATTGGTAAATTCGACAAAGCAGCAAAAAGGTTTAATCAATACTTTGATAATGGTGGAAACTACTATGTTGCATTTAACGGTTTAGGGTTAACAAAACTTTATCAAAAAAAATATGCAGAATCTGAAAAATATTTCCAAAAAGCTTTGGAGGTTAGAAAAGGCACAAAAGGTCTTGAAAAGTTAGAATATTTAGATGCAGAAGCTTATTCAGGTCTAGGTTGGGCAAAATATAATCAAAAAAAATATGGAGAGTCGAAGAAATATTTTGATACAGCGCTTAAAAAATGGCCTTATTATATTAAAGCAACTAGCGGCCTTAATACACTTCAATATAGAAAAAGAGATATCGTTAAAGATGGTTGGAAGATCTACTATTCAGCATTTAAAGAAAAAACGGCTGACGGCGCAAAAGCAAAATACGAAGAAGCTCTAAAATCATGTTCATCAAAACTTTCAGCAGCTGAGTCAGCAAAAAATCCTGCTGCCCAAGACTGCGTTGGTTGGATGAATTTGGCGCTTGAGAAAAGCGAAGATGCAAAAAAAGCTTTTGAAGCTGCTTTAAAAATTGACAAAACTTTCTGGTATTCAAGTAGCGGTCTAATACAAGCTAAGAGATCAGGTTACACTCTTTACAACAAAGCTTTTTATTTAGCTAACAGTAGTCTTTATATTAAAGATGAAAACAAAAGGTTAGAGCAGTTAGCTAAAGCTTCAGATTTATTTAAAAGATCAAGAGATGAAATACAAGAAGAAGATTGGAAATGGCTTGTAGATGACGGAGAAGCTTGGGTGGCTTATTATAAAAAAGATTATGATACTGCGAAGAAAGGTTTTTCATCAGTTGTTAAGAAAAAACCCAAAGCCTACTTGTCATTTAGAGGTTTATCATATGTAGCCGCAGCTGAAAAGAAATGGGATGATGCAGGTAAAAACTTATATAAATCTTTAACTTTAGCTCCATACCAAGGTGTAGGCATCTATACTTTCATTACTAAAGAACTTGTAGAAAATGAAAAATTTAAAAATGCCAAGGAAATATTAGAATTTGGGCAAAAAATTTACCCTTACTCTGGTGATATACAGTTTTTATTAGCAAGATCTTATTTGGGACTTAAAGACAAAGACAAAGCAATTAAAAAAGCTGTTATAGCTGCAAGTTTAGCACCAGCCTACATAGATCCTGTTTTTGATGATTTGAATCTGGATAAGGAAAAATCTATCGGAGCTTATTATAGCTTAGGTTGGGGAACTTATTTTGCAAAAAACAATAAGCAGGCTGTAAAAAGATTTGATGAATACCTAAACAACGGAGGAAAATCGAAAAATGCTGAAAGAGGAAAGGCTTTTGCTTTATTTAGATTAGGAAAAGATGCTGAGGCCAAACCTATCCTTGAGTCAATGATAAAACTAGAAGACGAAAAGAAATTGCTTCCTATAACGGAAGTGGTTCCAATACCAAATACTAAAAAACAATGGACAGTTGTTTATGATTCTAGATCTACACTAGGTTGGCTACACTATAGAAACAAAGAATATGATAAAGCGATGAAATATTTTACTGAGACAATTGATAAATATCCTTTCCTGATCGATGCCTTGACTGGAATGGGTTATGTGAAGCTTCAACAAAATGACAAGGCAGCCGCTAAAAAATATTTTCAGGACGCTTTAAAACTATCACCTTATTATCCTGATGCAAAAGCTGGACTCAAAAAGGCAAGTTAGAGATTTAAATCATGAACGCTAATATTAGATGGTCTTTGAAAAAGGACGCTTATATGGAATTAGACAACGATGGAAATAGCGGAATGCTAATAGACACCAATACTGCAAATCATTGTTCATGCAATAAAAATGCTATATTAATTTTAAAAAAGCTCAAAAAAGGAAATGTTAATATTTCTGATTTAACTAGAGAAATTATAAAAGAAAATACTGTTAGCAAATCTATTGCTAGAAAAGATGTATCTGATTTTATAAATAAATTAAAAAATATGAAATTAATTGATGAAGAAAACTAAGGAAATAAGAGTTGCAGTTACTGGTTTTGGAGGTTTAGATAATTCAGAACCTGGTACTGCGGTTGCAAGAGCTCTAAAACTAGGTTGGGAAGGAAACATTTCAATTGATGCTTTAGGGTATGATAACTGGATGACCGGAGCATTTTCTCCTGGGTTAATAGATAATATTCATATCATGCCGCCCTTAGTCGAAGGAGATAACGTATTTTTTGATAGAATTATTGAAATTAATAACAAAAGAGAATTTAACGTAATTATTCCTAGCTTAGAATTAGAGATTCCTGTTTTCTCCAGACTAAGAAAAAGATTAGAAAACAAAGGAATTAAAGTTTTAGTACCTGACCAAACACAGCTTAGCATGGCATCAAAAATTTCTTTGCCTTTTTTTTGTTACAAAAATAAATTTCCAACACCAGCCACTGTGCATGTAGCAAACGTTAATGATGTTCCTTTCTACGCCAATCAATTTAACTATCCTATAGTTGTAAAAGGAACAGTAGCCTCTGCTAAAGTTGTAAACAATTGGTCTGATGCTTTATATTATGCAAAAATATTCAATTCAAAGTGGGGTGGAGGAGTTCTTTTACAAGAAAAAATTGAGGGAGAAGAGTTTGATGTTTCGGGAGTTGTTAGACAAGATGAAACACCTTCAAGTATTTTGCCGATGAAAAAATTAGGAATTAGCGAAAAAGGAAAAGGAGTCATCGGAACTTCACTGAATGATCCAGAGTTAATAAAGCATTCCTTAAAGATTATAAAAAAACTTCAATGGAAAGGCCCGCTAGAACTAGAATTTATTAAGTCAAACAATACCAACAGCTATAACTTATTAGAAATTAATCCTCGATTTCCTTCTTGGATTTTACTTTCTCACTTTGCAGGTATTAATCAACCAGTATCACTTTTAAAAGAAATATTAAATCCAGGTTGCTCTATTAGAAATGTAATTAATATGAAGAAAGCTTTTGTGAGAAATATCGAAGAAATAAATATTCCATTTAAAAAAATTAAAGAACTTTCTACACATAAAAGTATATCAATGGACAAAGTTGACTTTAAAAAAATTGGCAATTTAAAAAAAATAGTTAAAGATAAAAATTTACCTAATGTAGCAATTAGCGCTATTAACAGCTTTGACTATGTGATGCCAGGCCTAGGTATTGCAAAAGCAATTTCAGGCAATGATAAAGTTGGAAATATTTTTGGTTTTGCTTATGGTCCTTATGATACTGGCACAGTAAGGACAGACCTGTTTAATAAAATGTTCTTGTTTAAAGATATTAGTTCGAGGAAAGTTCTTTTAAATAGAATTTTACAAATAAATAAAACAAATAGAATTGATGCCATCATACCCTCACTGGATTCTGAATTACAGAGCTATATTGAAATTCAGGAAGAATTGAAAAAAAACAATATAGCAACATTGCTACCTTCAATGAAAGCTTTTAAAAAGACCAAAGAAGTGACAGGAATTTTTAATCAAAAAGAGATTAATAGAAGTGGTTTTACCATACCTAAAAGCATCAGATCAGATTCTATAGAAAGTTTTCGACAAGTTGCTAAATCTGTCGGGTATCCATTTGTTGCAAAAGGCATAATTAATAATTTTACTGGAAGTCCTACAGTAGTTCACAACAAACTACAGCTTCCGTATGTTTGGGAGTTTTATGATAGTCATGGCTTTGAGTCGGTTGTTTCAAAAAAATTTATCAGAGGTGAGGAATTTGCTGTTAGTGGTGTTTGTGATAAAAATCATCAGCTTAAAGGATGCATTATCATTAAAAAATTGCTGCAGTGTGAAAAAGGAAATACTTGGGCAGCAAGAAAAATTGCCTTACCAAAATTAGAAAAAGACGTAGAAAAATTACTTAAGGAAATTAAATGGACAGGACCTATAGAGTTAGAATTTATTAGAGATAGCTTTGATGAGGAATTTAAGTTAATAGAAATAAATTGCCGTTTTCCTGCTTGGATAAGCTACGCAAAAGATGTTGGAAAAAATCTTCCTTTGATGGCTTTAAATTTAGCACTATTAAAGGATATAGACGATCTTTATAGGCCCAAGGATCTAATATTTATAAGAAACTGCTGTGAATTTTCTACTGACAGGGTAAAATTTGGAAAATTTTTAAAAACTGAAATTATGGAAAATGAGAAAAGATAACTACGAAGCACCTAATATTGAGGTTATACAGATTAGTACTATTGGTAAGCATAGTATACTAAATATGAATACTTCTTCTGTTTTTGAAGAAGTTGAAGATGTGGAAAATTTATTAAAAGAATTTGGTTCACCTTTATTTCTATTATCAGAAAAAATATTAAGAGAAAAATATAGAGAATTTAAGAAAGCTTTTACTGAAGAGGGGATTGAAACTATAATAGGATATTCTTATAAAACCAATTATCTCCCAGCTGTTTGTTCAATTCTTAAAGAAGAAGGAGCATATGCCGAAGTCGTAGCAGATATGGAATATAAACTGGCTAGATCTTTGAATATTCCTGGATCAAAAATAATTTTTAATGGTTGTTACAAAACAAAACCTGAACTAAGCAAGGCTGTAAGCGAAGGAGCTTTAATAAATATTGATAGTTTTGAGGAGCTTGAACTATTGGATGAGGTTGCCGGAGAACTAGGAAAAAAAGCTAGAGCGGGGATAAGAATAAATTTTAAAATGGGAAATGCTTCTTGGACAAAATTTGGTTTCAGCTATGAAAACAAAGAAGCAGAATTAGCTTTAAGAAAGATTTCAAAAAAGAAGAACATCGATTTCCAAGCCATTCATAATCATTCAGGAACCTTTAACGTTGATCCAAAAATATATTCTAAATCAACAAGAATTATTGTTGAATTAGCTGAATATGCTAAAAAGTTGGGTCTTAAAACTAAGATCATAGATATAGGTGGTGGCTTTCCTTCGTCAAACAAACTTAAACCACAATATGATATTCCAGGAGGTAGCAAGTATAATGAAGAAACCTTAAAACATTTTGCTAATGAAATTATGTATTATTTAAAGAAGAAAAAACATTTGTTTAATAATGGCAAACCCATACTAATGCTAGAACCTGGAAGAGCTGTAGTTGATGAATGTATGCAATTGATCTCTAAGGTAGTTTCTAAGAAAAAAGATGCTTCAGGAAAATATAACATTGTAATAGATGCAGGAGTAAATGTTCTCCCTACAGCCTACTGGTATGACTTTGAGCCAAAAATAGCAAATAAATCAAATGGCATAAAAAGAAATGGAAGTAATGGAAAAAACTATAATGGTTCTGTAAAAATATATGGTCCGCTATGTATGCAGATTGATTCTATAAATGAATCTGTACCACTTCCTTCGGTAAATGCTGGAGATACTATAGTATTTTCAAATGTAGGTGCCTATAATTTGACCCAGTCAATGCAATTTATTCAAACTCGACCAGCTGTAATATTGCTTGGGCCTAATGGGCCAGAAGTCATTAGAAGAAAAGAATCTTGGAGGGATATTTTTAGTTTAGATACAGTTCCTAAAAGATTGAACAAATCTAATGGCGCCTATTAGAGACTGGCATCAAGCTATTTCAACTAGCATTGCTCAAATAGCTTTTTCGGATAAAATTTTTTCTGGATATATAGTTTTTTTTTCAATTTTGTCAATCGCTCCTTGGAACGCTATAGGCGGTCTTATTGGAACAATTATTGGAACTTTGATCTCCTATTTCTACTACAAAAATAATTATTATAAAGAATGGAAAGAAGGATATTTTGCTTTTAGCACTGGAATACTAGGAATAATTTTAGGAGGATATCTAGTTTATAGCCCAATATATTTTTTCATACTAATTATCTCATTAATTTTTTGTTCATTTTTTGATATTTTTCTTAGAAGAATTTTAATCAAAATTGCTTTACCAACCTTTGCGACTTCTGCCATTTTAACATCGTGGTTACTATTTATAATTTTAAATCATAGTAAACAAATTTTTTGGGTATCAATTAATATTTTACCACTTGGAATTTGGAGTGTATATTTTTGTACTTTAGGAATAGTAGTTACTTTATTTTTAAAAAACAAAAAAGCTACCTTAATAACAGTTTTACTTGTTGCTATAGGAATATTTTTTGCTGAAAATTTTATGAACTTGTCTATAAGCCAATCCTCGGGGTTATGGGCTTTCAATGTTTCCACAGCTGCTTATTTGAGTTCTCTAATTTTTCTTCCTTTAGGACCAATTGGATTGTCGTTGATATTTGCCACTACTCTAATTAGCTCGATAATTTGGTGTGCATGGATTTTTTCTAATTTTTGGATATTAATTCCTCCTATAATTGCACCGTTCGTTTTAAGTATTTCATTCATGATAATTTTGACCAATAAAATTTTTGGACCTTTAATATATTTTCCTAAAATTTGGAAGATAATTGAACAAATCAAAGTGAATAAAAAAAAAATATGTGTACTTACGGGTGCTGGTGTCAGCACATCTTCAGATATACCAGATTATGTCTCCGGAGAATGGCTAGACAAAAATAAAAAAATTGAAGAATACAACTTTAAAAATTTTTTATCTAAAACTAAATCTAGAAAAATTTATTGGGAAGTGTGTAGTAAATTTTACAATGTGTCTAAAGCTGCAAAACCAAATATTATTCATAAAACCTTATCTGAATTGGAGAAAGATAACATATTGGAGTCAATCATCACACAGAACGTTGATGGACTTCATCAGTCTGCTGGTTCAAAGTCGGTAATTGAGTTACATGGAAACATTTCAAAAATTTCATGTATAGAATGTAGAAAACCGTATAAGTGGTCAAAAATTAAAAATGAATGGACAAAAAAAGATATACTCTGCAGCAGATGCAAAGGATTTGTAAAACCTTCTGTAGTTGCAATGGGCCAAGATCTTGAGTCAGTTGTTTGGAAAGAAGCACAATTAATGATCAAAGAATCAAAATTATTATTAA
>MDTG01224653.1_pt1 | contig 13092 bp, 16 predicted proteins | sample 811421 | NCBI WGS metagenome assembly MDTG01 (sample SAMN05326645, study PRJNA326480) | marine metagenome | isolation source: seawater | place: Pacific Ocean: South East | collected 2011
AATATAATTTTACCTGGTGTTGGAGCTTTTAAGTCCGCGATGAAAATAATTAAAGATAGAAAAATAGACATAAATATTAAAAAATCCTTAGAAAAAAATAATACAAAATTATTAGGTATATGCCTTGGAATGCAGCTTTTATGTCTTTCTAGTACTGAGTTTGGCTTCACAAAAGGTTTAAAATTGATTGGAGCTGAAGTTGTTGAATGGAAAAACCTAAAAAAGGATCTATTTGATATTCATATAGGATTTAACTCAGTTAAATTTGATAAAAATATGAAATTATTTAAAGGACTTAAAGATAATTCTGATTTCTATTTTGTCCATTCTTATTATGTAAATCCCTCAAGTAAAATTAAAGGCAAAATAGGATATAGCAATTATAATAATAAGTTTATTTCAAGCTTTGAAAAAAATAATATTTTTGCTACGCAGTTTCATCCTGAAAAAAGCCATGAGAATGGACTTAAAGTATTAAAAAACTTTTGTGAATTATAAAATGATAAAAAAAAGAATGATATTCACACTATTATTTGATGAAGGAAATTTTATTTTAAGTCGTAATTTTAGCAGACAAAGCATAGGAGATTTAAATTGGTTAGATAAAAACTATAATTTTAGTAATATTTATAAATATATAGATGAAATGGTAATTTTAAATGTTAGCAATAATAGAAATAAAGCTAACAAAAAAAAATTTATTTTTTCTATTAAATATTTATCAGAAAATTGTTTTATGCCTATAAGTGCGGGAGGAGGAATCAGTTCGTTAGAAGATGCAAAAGAAATATTAGAAAATGGTGCTGACAAAATAATAATAAATTCAAATTTAGTTAAAGGTAATTTAACTAAAAAATTAGCTTATGAATTTGGAAGACAATGCATAGTTGGATCATTAGATTTTAAAAAAATAGATAAAAAAAAATATGCAATTTTTATTAACAATGGAAAAGATAAAATCAAAAATGTGATTGATGATTATATACAAAAAATTGACCCAAAACTTGTAGGGGAGCTCCTTGTAAATTCAATTGACAAAGATGGAACAGGCACAGGTTTAGATTTTGGAATTCTAAAGTATTTTAATAAAAATAAAATTCCGCTTATTTTTCAAGGGGGAGTAGGTAATTCAAAACATTTCATAGAAGGCTTGAATAATAAAAATATAAGTGCAGTTTCGACTGCTAATCTTCTTAATTTTGTTGATGATGGTATAAAACAAGCTAGAATAAAAATTTTGCAAAAGAAAATAAATATTCCATCGAGATAAATTGAATGAAAAGAGGCTTTGTAATAATTTGTGCTAGATCAGGTTCAAAAGGCATTAAAAATAAAAATTTGAAAAAAATTGGTAAATTAAGTCTTGTGGAAAGATCAATTAAAATTGCAAAAAAATTAAAAAATATTAAGAAAATAATTGTATCAACTGATTCTATTAAAATAGCAAACAAAGCAAAAAAGTTAGGTGCTTTAGTTCCAGAGCTCAGACCAAAGCATCTTTCAAAGGATAAAACTCCAGAAATTAATGTATGGAAATATATTATTAAATTACTAAGAGAAAATAAAAATTATAAATTTGATATGAAAAGGGATTATTTAGTGTCATTATCACCAACATCTCCCTTGAGAAGTCTTGAAGATGTTAAAAAAGGAATCAAAAATTTTTTAAAAAATGATAAAAATGATGCCTTGGTATCAATCAATGAATCTCATAGAAATCCATATTTTAATATGGTTACAAAATCAAAAAGTCATTTAGCGTTGATATGTAAGTCAAAAAAAAGAATTTTTAGAAGACAAGATTCCCCAACAGTTTATGATATGAATACTGTGGTTTATATTTTAAAACCTGATTTTATTATCAAAGCAAAGCATCTGTTTGAAGGTAAGGTAAGTAGTGTTATTATTCCAAAAAATAGATCAATAGATATTGATGATCAAATTGATTTAAAATTTGCAAGAGTAATGAATGAAAAAAGATAATTTTTTTTTAAATTTTAAAAGACGCAATATACTTATTACAGGTTCGTCTGGTCATATTGGAAAAAATATGGCACTTACTTTTTCAGATTTAGGTGCAAATTTAATTTTAACTGATAAAGACTCTGCTAAATTAAAAAAACTTAAATTGTATATTTTAAATAAGAATAAAAATTTAAAACTACATATTTTTAAATGTGATTTATCTAAAGATTCAGAAAGAAAAAAACTAATAAGTTTTACAAAACTAAAGTTTAATAAAATAGATTGTATTATTAATAATGCAGGTGTTTTATCTGCAGATTTCAAATCAAATCAATGGATAGGAAAATCAAAAAATCAATCAATAGATTATTGGAGAAAGTCAATTGAAATTAATTTAACTTCAGTGTTCGATATATGCAAAAGTCTTAAAGAAAAATTTAATTTAAAAAATGATCCTAATATATTAAACATTGGTTCAATTTATGGGCATGTTGCTCCACGATTTGAATTGTATAAAAATTTAAATATGGGAAATCCCGCAGGTTATGCAGTTTCAAAATCAGGTTTAAGCCAACTTACAAGATGGTTAGCATCAGAGTTTTCACCAGAAATTAGAGTTAATGAATTAGCAGTTGGTGGTATTGTGAGAGGTCAAGATAAAACTTTTATTAGTAGATATAAAAAAATGACACTTCTTAAAAGAATGGCAAACGAACAAGATGTAGTAAATTCCACTTTATTTCTCACCTCAAGACTGTCAAGTTATATAACTGGACAGACAATCTTTCTTGATGGAGGATTTTCAATTTGAGTACAGAAAAAATAAAAGTTTCGAGAAAAAAAACTATGTTAGATAAAGCCATCATAGTAGATGGCATTCCAGGGTGTGGTAAAACATTAGTATCATCTATTGTTTCAAGTTTTGAAAAAGTGGAATTATATAAGTTTTGTTATGAAATAGAATATTATTGTTTATTACATTATTTTAATCATATTGATCTAAATACTTCATCAAAAATGATAAGGCTTAAGTTTGATCAACTTATTTACGATGTAATGATGGGTAGAGAAGTAAATTTTAGATTTAATGATCAGTCATCTGTGTTTCAGACAGCAAATAAAATGAGATATTTTAAAAGAATATTTCAAGGAGGAGATCAATCAGTTCCGGATAAAATAATTAATCAAAAACCAATTTTAAATCTTGCGACACATCTTATGTCTGGATTTAGTGAGCCGATCTTAAAAGCATTAAAAGATAAAGTAATTTTATTTACAATGCATAGAGATCCTTTATTTATGATTCAACAAAATATATTTAATGTTGAAAAACTTTATGGAACTAGTAGAGACTTTCAACTTTATTTTGAAAAAGATCAACAAAATTTACCATTTTATACGATCGGATGGGAAGATAAATTTTTAAAATCTTCTCCTAAGGAAAGAGCAATTTATTTTTTGGAATGGTCAAGAAAGCAGTTTATTAAAAACAAAAAAATTAATAATTTATTCAACAATTATTATGAATTTACTTTCGAATCTTTCGTTTTAGATCCTTTTTTTCATATGAAAAAAATGACAGATTTGATTGGCACAAGCTATTCATCAAGTACAAATAAAATTTGTAAAAGAGAAAAAGTTCCAAGAAAAATAATTTCGGATGGAAGAAATATTGAGATTTATAAAAGAATAGGGTGGAAAAAAATGAAAGCAGAAAACAAAGAGACTGAATATGAGATGTTAAAAAAATGGGCTTATGATGAAATCTCAAAAGATGCCACCAATTCTTTAGATTGGCTTGTGGAAGATTACAAACTTTTAAAAAAAGAGTTAAATGAAAATTAAAGCTGTTATTCTTTGTAAAAAAAATAGTCAAAGATTAAAAAAAAAAATACTAGGAAGTTTTTGAATTTTAATTTTGGATTAATTGAATTAAAAATTAATCAGCTATTAAAAGTTAAGAAAATTGACAGTATACTGATATCAACTGATGATGATGAAATATTATCTAAATTCAAAAATTTTCATAAAAAAATAGTTGTAGTTAGAAGAGATAAAAAACTATGCAATTTAAATACAAAAACGCAGGATTTGATTAACCATGTAGCTAATTTAGCACCAAAGGATAAAATTTTATGGACCCAGGTGTCTTCACCTTTGGTAAATGCAAAAATTTATGAACAAGCAATAGCCTTATATAAAAAAAAAATTAATCTTGGATATGATAGTTTAATGTCAGTAACAAAAAAACAAATTTTTATTTGGAATGATAAGAAGCCTTTAAATTATAAAATAAAAAAAAATAATAAATGGCCCAGAACTCAAGATATTCAAAAAACATATTTTATAAATAGCTCAATATTCATTTTTGATAAAAAAATTTTTTTAAAGTACAAAGATAGAATAGGCAAGAAACCTTATTTTTTTAATATAGATGAAAAGTTTAGTATAGATATAGATAATCATTATAACTTTAAGTTGGCGGAGATTTTATATAAGTCTAAACTTTAATTATGAAAAATGATTATGACTTAGTAGCAGTAGAAAACTTTTTGTGGACTCCACATATTCAAACAAGTCTAGATATTTTGATAAGTTCTAAATGTAAAAAAAAAGCTTTCTGCTATTTAGATATTGATAATCCAGATAATCCAGATATTCCAAATAATAGGTTTAAAATCTTTGGGAAAAAAAGAATAATAAAAAAAATTTCGAAAATATTAAATAATCACAAAATAGATTTAATAAAAATACCTCAAGATCCAAATTATTTGAAGAGCTATAATTATGATAAAATAAAATTAAGAAAGTTTGATGATTTAAAAGATTATAAAATTAATGGATACAATATTGGTTTTGGTATTGCCTCTTCTTTAGTTGATAGATTTAAACAAAGAGACCCCGCAATAAAAGATATTAAAAAAAAAATACTTACAAGATATATTAAAACCTCCCACCAAGTATTAATTTCAATTGAAAAACTCCACAAGATTTATAAATTTAAAAAAATACTTACATTTAATGGAAGATTTGCACACGCTGCTGTCATAAAAAATTTTTGTTATAAAAAAAAAATAAAAACATTATTTCATGAAAGAACCGATAGTAAGTTTAGATATTTTTTAAACAGGCGACCGGTGCATGATATGGAATGGTGGAGAGAAGATGCAGTAAAATTATGGCATTCTTCAAAACTTAAAAAAGAGACTAAATATAAAATTGGCCAAAAATGGTTTGAAAATCGTCAAAATAATAAGTATGCAGATGGACTTGAGCATAGAAAATTTCAAGTCAAAGGAAAAATACCAAGTTTCATAAAAAAAGAAAAAAAAATAGTTACTTTTTTTTCTCATAGTGATGAAGAATATGCTTACTGCCAAGAACTTAAACACCCAATATTTAAAGACCAAAGAAAAGCAATTATTTGGTTAATTAATTATTTTAAAGGTAAAAAAAATATTGATTTTATTTTAAGAATACATCCAAATTTATTAAACAAAAATATTAAAGATATAAAATGGTGGCACAATTTAAAAAGAAAATTTAATTTTAACAATTTTTATTTAATAAAATCCAATTCAAAAATTGATAGCTACTCTTTAGTTAAAAATTCAGATGTGGCAATAAACTTTTGCAGCTCCTCGATTGCTTTGGAAAGTACTTATCTAGGCACCCCATCAATAATAATTGGAGATTCACAATATAGGTCAACTGATTGTGCTTATCATCCAATGAACATTAATGAATTAAAAAACCTTTTAAAACAAAAAAAAATTAAGCCAAAGAGAAAAAAAAATGCTTTAAAGTTTGCTTTCTTTAGATCAACGTATGGTTATGATTATAAATATTATAAGCCTGTAAATAATTTTGAGGGTAAATTTTTAGGTGAAAAATTTGATTATTATCCTGAATTTATTTCTTATTTAAAAAAAATTATATCATAAGATGAATTCACCAATTTTAATTATAACTTATAATAGACCAAAAGAATTTTCTAAATTGTTTAAAATATTAAAAAATATAAAAAATAGAAAACTATATATATTTCAAGATGGTCAAAAAAATAAAACAGATAAACATTGGGTCAAGCAGAATAACTTATTAAAACAAATCGAAAAAAAAAAGAACATTATTCTAAATGTTTGTTCTAAAAATTATGGTTGTAAATTAGGTGTTAAAAAATCAATTGATTGGTTTTTTAGTAAAAATAAAGAGGGCATTATCTTAGAAGATGACTGTTTACCTTCTAAATCGTTTTTTAGATTTTGTGATGAAATGTTAAAACTTTATAGATCGAAAAAAAATATAAAGACTATATCAGGATATAATTTTTATAATAATTTTACTGGTAAAGAAAGTTATTTTTTTACAAAGCATGTGGAAGTTTGGGGATGGGCAAGCTGGAGGAGAGTTTGGAAAAAATTTAATTTAAGTAGTAGCGATTGGAAAAAAAAAGGTAAACAAATACTATCAAGACGTTTTAAGAATAATGAAAATTTAAAAAATTATTACTTAAGCAAATTTAGCTCAACCTTTAAAAATAAAATAGATACATGGGACCATCAATTTGTTTTTTATATTTGGAAAACAAAAGGATTAACCATAAGTCCTAAGATAAATTTAGTAAAGAATATTGGTTTCAATATTAAAGCAACGCATACAAAAAAAAAGCATAAAAAATTAGAATTAAAATCAAATAATTTAAGATATCCTCTTATTCATCCTCGAAATATAAAAGAAGATAAAGAAATGACAAATAAGATGGATATATATCTTGAAAAAGAAATATACTTTTTTGAAAGACATGCTAATAATTTAAAAAAGAATATTTTTGAAATAAGCAATAAATTAAAAAAATTAATTTATAATGCATGATAAGTTACTAAGAATATTCAAAAATTTAAAATCAAAATAAAATAGAATAGTTATTTGTCATACTTCTAGTAAAATAAATAGTGAAATAAGATTGAAAATAAATCAAAAATTAAATTTTTTTTTGTATATGAGTTTTGAGAATTTCTAAAAAAATGAAAAAGTTAATTGAAATAATAAAAAAGATTCTTCCTCAAAATATTCTAAAATTTATTTATAATATTAAGTATCAGAATGTAAAATATCTGGGCCCATACAGCACTTGGGAGAATGCAAAAACAGACTCTATGGGTTGGTCAGATAAAAAAATTTTAAATAAAGTCAAAGAAAGTACTTTAAAAGCAATGATAAATGAAAATATCTATGAGAGAGATGGTGAAATTCTCTATGATAAAAATTACCCAAAAAATATTGTTAATTTTTTAAATTCTAAGATAAAGGAAAATGACTTAATAATAGATGCTGGTGGATCTCTAGGAAGTTTGTATTTTCATATACGTTCTAAATTAAATATCAATAATTTAAGATGGTGTGTTATTGAGCAACCAAGTTATGTAGAATTAGGAAACAATCTAATTAAAAATAAAGAATTATCTTTTTATAATAATTTGAATGACATAAAGCAGAACAATAATTCAATTATTATTTTAAGTAGTTTTTTACAGTATATTGAAACCCCTGAAAAATACATAGAGCAAATAGAACACTCTAAATTTATCAACTATATAATTATTGATAGATTAATTTTATCTAATTCAAATAAAGACGTAATATATGTTCAAAAAAATCCAAAAAAATATCTAAACTCATCATATCCTATTAGAATATTTTCAAATCAAAATTTTTTGAACTATTTTAAAAATTTCAAAGTGGTTTTAAAAGGAGATTCTTACATAGGAAATAATTTTCAATTAAGCGGAAATCAATTAAACTATTGCAATATAATCTTATCAAGAATAAAAAGTCCTGAATGAAATTTATAAATCTTTACCAAAATTTGATTAATTTAGATCATTCATTAAAAAATATAAAAAGTTTAATAAAAAAAAATCAATTTATAGGTGGTCCTGAAATATCAAAATTTGAAAATAACTTCTCCAAATTTGCTAAATCAAAGTATTGTATAAGTGTAGCCAATGGTACAGACGCTTTAGAAATAGCAATAGAGTCATTAAATTTACCAAAAAATTCAGAAGTTATTGTTCCTGTAAATACCTGGATTTCAGCTGCATCAGCAGTTGTGCGAAACAACCTAAGATTAGTTTTTTGTGATATTAATTTACATGATTATTCAATAAATGTAGATGACTTAAAAAAAAAAATTAATAAGAAAACAAAACTTATTATTCCTGTACACTTGTATGGGATTCCAGCCAACATGAATAAGATTAAAAAATTATCAAGCAAGAATGGTATAAAAATTATAGAAGATTGTGCTCAATCCCATGGGTCACTGATTAATAAAAAACACGTAGGAACATTTGGTGATCTAGGAACATTTAGTTTTTTTCCATCTAAAAACTTAGGATGTATAGGTGATGGCGGGGCAATTATTACTAATAGCAAAAGATTATCCAACATCTGTAGAAGAATAAAAAATCATGGGGCTTTAAAAAAATATGACCATTACCTGATCGGAAGGAATTCAAGGCTAGATACAATACAAGCTGTTATTTTAAATGCTAAAATTAAGTTTATGAATAAAATAAGGAATACAAGAAAAATTAATGCAAATCTTTATTTTAAACATTTAAAAAAAATTAATAAAATTAAACTTTTTAAAATAAGCAAAAATTCAACAAATTTTTACCATCAATTTGTAATCAAAATAGATGATAGAGATAAACTACAAAAATACTTAAAACAAAACAAAGTAGATACGATGATACATTATCCATACATGCTTAATGAGCTCAAAATTTTTAAAAAATATATCAAAAAGAACCAAAAATTCCTTAATTCCAAAAATTTAGGGCAGAAAATTTTAAGTCTACCAATTTCTGAGGACCACAAAAAAAAAGATATATTGCGTGTGATCAAATTAATTACAAAATATTATAAAATTAAATAGTTTAATTAATGACCGAGAATTATGTAACTTTATTTAACTACAATTATTTGCCGCAAGGTTTGACGATGTACTTTTCTCTCAAAAAAAATCTTAATAATTTTTGTTTGTGGGTAGTATGCATGGATACAAAAGTTGAAAATTTTTTTTTAAATAAAAATTATGAAAAAATTAAAATAATTCCATTAAAAAAAATTGAAAATAATCAATTATTAAAAGTTAAAAAAAAAAGAAAATTTGTTGAATATTGTTGGACCTTAACTCCATTTTTACCTGATTATTTATTTAACAAAAAAAAAATAGATAAAGTAACTTATATTGATGCAGATATATTTTTTTTCAAAAGTCCCATACAAATTGTTGATGAGTTTAAAAAATCAAAAAAATCAGTTTATATTACAGAACACGGTTTTCATAAAGACAATGATCAAAGCAAAGTAAGTGGAAAATTCTGTGTCCAATACATGATTTTTAAAAAAGATAAAAGCTGTAAAAAAATCTTAAAATGGTGGCAAGAAAAATGTATTGAATGGTGTTTTGATTATCCTGATAATGGAAGACTAGGTGATCAAAAATATCTTGATCAGTGGCCAAAATTATTTAAAAAAAATATTCATATTTCAAAAAATAGAAATTTTTTCCAAGGACCATGGACTTTCGATAGATTTAATATTAACGAAAAGATAATTTACCATTTTCATGGTTTAAAAATAAACAATAAAAAAGTTTATATATATAATAATTATGGTTTTACAAAATTAATACTTGAAAAAATTTATTTACCCTATGTGGAAGCTTTAGGAAAAACGTTAGATATTTTGAAAAATTCTTTTGAGCAAAATAAAAAAAATAAATTTGAAATTTTTAAAGATATTATTAAAAATATTTATAGCTCAATTTTTTTGAATTTAAAAAATAGAAAAAATTATATTATAAATTTAAAATGAAATTATGAAAAAAATTAGAAATAAAATTGAAAAAATTTATAGTAATAAAAAAAAAACAAACTCTACAATATTATTTATCCTAGATAAAATTGATAAATTAATAAATATTAAAAGAATTTTTTTTATTAATTCATCTGTAAGAGATATTAGGGGAAAACATGGCCATAAAAAATGTACACAAGTATTTGTTAGCATAAATGGAAAAATCAAAATTGAAATCTTTAACGGGAAAAAAACTAAGTATTTTATCATTAGACCTTTTATAGATATCTTAAAAGTTGAGCCAAATAATTGGGTAAAAATTCATTTTAAAAAAAAACAATTATTAATGGTTTTATGTGATCAATATTTTAATAAAAAAGATTACATTTTTGATAAATCGTTGATTGGTAAAAAATAAAAATGACTCAAAAAAAAATTTTAATTAGTGGAGGAGACAGTAGGTTTTGTTTTTTTTTAAAAAAACATATGAGTAATAAAAATATTTTTTATTTCGGGAAAAAGAAGTTAAATATATTAAATTATGAAAATTTAACCAAAATTTTAGTTAAAAATAAAATAAAAATTTTTATTCACATCGCGGCACTTTCTAGACCTATGTCGATACATGAAACTAAAATTGATCTGAGTATTCAAACCAATATTATTGGTACTGCTAATGTTGTGAGAGCATGTAAAAAATTAAATATTAAATTGATTTATTTTTCAACTAATTATGTGTATCCATGTACTAGAGGGAATTATAAAGAAACTGATTTATTGTTACCAATCAACAATTATGCCTGGTCTAAATTAGGTGGAGAGTCTGCAGTTCATATGCTTAAAGACTCTCTTATACTTCGTTTATCTATTACAGATTATCCTTTTACACATAAACAGGCTTTTAAAAATGTTTACTCATCTTTCTTATACAATAAAGACTTTGCAAAAATTTTTTCACATTTATTGGATGAAAAGGGTGTTTTAAATATTGGTGGTAAGAGACAATCTATTTATAACTTTGCTAAGAAAGATAACCCAAACATAAAAGCTATAAGAAATAATAAAAAGATTAATTTTCCATCCGATAGCTCTTTAAATATAGAAAAATTCAAAAAAATTTTAAAAAAAAAATTGATCAAAATTTAAGATGATAAAAAATCCAATTTTAATAAGAAAAAAAAAATATTTTGACAAAAGAGGTTTTTTTCAGGAACTTTATCTTTTAAAAGAATTTAATATAAAAGTAGTTTTTTCCGCATTAGCTTATTCAAAAAAAATGTAATTAGGGGTTTACATTTTCAGACTATTAATAAGCAAACTAAAGTAATTTATGTTGTGCAAGGGAATATTTTAGATGTAATTGTAAATTTAGATAAAAAATCTAAAAATTTTGGAAAAGTTAGTAAATATAATCTTAAAGCTGGTGATACATTAATTGTTCCAAACAAATATGCTCACGGTTATGAATGTATTTCTAAAGATTGTATAGTGTTATATCATTTAGATAATTATAGAAATATAAAAGGTGAGAATGGTATTTTTTATAAGGATAAGAATTTAAGAATTAGGTGGACTACAAAAAAACCTGTTGTTTCAAAAAGAGATAAATTAGGCAAATCCTTCTTAGAGTTTAAAAAAAAAATTAAAACACTTTAAACTAATGAATTTGATTAATTATGGAAATTTTTAAAAATCTGATTAATTTTATTTTTAAATTATTTAATTTAAAAGTAATTAAAATTGTTAATCAATTTAGTAATTCTTATAGATTAGTTTTATCTTTTAATGAAAAAAAAATAGATTACATCCTAGATGTAGGAGCAAATGAAGGTCAATTTGTAAAAGAATTAAGGTTTTATGGTTATAGAGATAAAGTTCTTAGTTTTGAGCCTTTATTAGAGGCACATGAAAAACTTATTGAATTTTCTAAAGATGATAATGATTGGGAAATTTTTAGACCTATAGCCCTTGGAAATAAAAATATAAAAAATATAATAAATATTTCAAAAAACTCTGTATCATCAAGTATCTTAAATATGAGTGAGGAGCACATTGCTAACTCACCAGACTCCAGATTTATTAGTAAACAATCAATTGAGGAAATTAAATTAGATGACATATTTAATGAATTAAAAATTGAAAATAAAAATTTATTCCTCAAAATTGATACTCAAGGTTATGAGTTTCAAGTTCTAGAAGGCGCCCAAAAAAATTTACATTTATTTAAAGGTATTCTTGTAGAAGTTTCATTAACCGAGCTTTATGAAGGCCAAAAACCGTGGCTTGAAATAATTAATTTAATTCAAAGTCATGGATTTAAATTATGGTCAGTCGATAGAGGATTTACAAATAAAAAGAATGGTAAAACTTTACAAATGGACTTATGTTTTTTTAAATAATTTTTTTGCTAAAATTTTGGTTAGAGTATTTACAAATATTAAAACAATTAATAAAATATTTTGTTTATTTTTTAATCTAATTTTTGTTTCCTCCTTTAAATGTTCAAGAGGTGTAAGAGTAGATGAAAATCCACCACTTTGAACTTCACCAATTATGTTATTGTGATTAGTACTCATTATCTTAAGATTTTTCAGTTTAAATATTCTTAAATAAAAATCATAGTCAGCAGAACACTTAAAACTTAAATCATAAAGTCCTATTTTATTATGAAAATTTTTTTTGATATAAAAACCTGTTGAGTGCGCAGTAGCAAAATCAAAATTATAATTTAACCTATTTAAATTAAAACCACTTTTTATAATTGTAGCTCCTAAATAATTTCTTTTTACTGTTGCAAAAAGAATATCAGTATCTTTTTTAAGAAACTTAGTAATCGTTTTTAATGAATTTTTTTTAAGTACATCTCCACTGTTACAAAAACCTACATATTTACCTGATGAATTTTTAATGCCGGTATTCATTGCATCGTATATTCCCTTATCTTTACTTGAAATAATTTTATCTATTTTATAAGTAAATTTCCGGGCTTTTTGTAGAGTTGCATCTGAAGATTTTCCATCTATTAATAGATACTCGACATCCTGACTTTTTTGGGAAATGATTGATTTAATTGTTTTTTCAATGTTAATAGCATCATTTTTAACAACCGTAATAATTGATAAAAGTTTTTTTTGTGTTCCCATGAGTTTTTTTTAGAATAGTGTAAAAATATCCATTAAAAGTATTTATATAAAAAAATGAAATTATATTATTGGTCACCTTTTTTTTCTAATATTGCAACTGAAAAAGCAGTAATTA
>MDTG01237463.1_pt1 | contig 13092 bp, 14 predicted proteins | sample 811421 | NCBI WGS metagenome assembly MDTG01 (sample SAMN05326645, study PRJNA326480) | marine metagenome | isolation source: seawater | place: Pacific Ocean: South East | collected 2011
GTATTACACATTGACCATAACAAAAATCATGGTCATGTAGTGCTCAACAATGTAAAAATTCTTGAATTTCCCGTTCACGGTGAAGATTGGGAAAAAATGATATCCGAATCAAAATTTAGTGAATGGAAAAAATTTGGCACCTCAAAGGTGGGTAAAATCGGCTTGCAAGACCATGGAAACACCGTTTGGTATCGAAACATTAAAATCAAAGAACTCGAATAAACCATGAAACAGTTGATCCTTTTAATCTCATTGATACTGATTTCATGTGGCGGCGACTCAACAACAAAGAAAAAAATAACTTACGGTCAAAAAAGCACGGTAGAAACCAAAACGGTAGACGAAAACAAAACACCACCTTTTGATTTGTCAGCTGTAGGAATAGGTCCTGTTGAGAGTTTAACTTTTTCAGATTATAATCAAAATTTGGCTGCTACTGGAAAAGATCTCTTTGGTCAAAAATGTACTGCATGTCACAAGATAGATACACGATATATCGGACCATCACTCAAAGGAATCTATGACAGACGAAATCCTGCTTGGGTTATGAATATAATGCTAAATCCAACAGAAATGATAAAAAAAGACCCAATAGCAATTCAATTGCTTAAAGACTATAATAATGTAGTTATGTATAACCAAAACTTAACTTTTGGTGAGGCGAGAGCACTAGCCGAATACTTTCGTAATCTTTAATCTTCACAATGCTACAAGCAATTTTTGCTAAGTGATTTTTAAATTATTCTTCACTTGATCAACTCAATAATATGTTTTCCATGTATTCAGATCCTGATATGATGAAGGGTATAGACGCCAGCACCGATGAAATGGCAAATCCAGATTATTCTGTTGGAATGTATATTGTAAGAGATGAAGAAAGCATAGGCGGATTGGCAAATACATATGTTGTTAATTTTGGTAAGCCTGATAATCTTAACGGATTTGTAGAGGAAAATAAAAATCTTTGGAAACCTCTTTTCCAAGGGTTTATTAAAAGTGGAGAAACAGGACTACTTTCCTGGGGGGTTCGTACGACAATTTACCCACTTGGATCCAACACTAATCACACTGTCTTTACTTACGACGGGTATTCTTCTTTGAGTCATGCTTTAAAAGCACTTGAAACTAGCTATTTAGACGGCAATGTAGACCCATCTGTGTTGGAACAATCTAAAATAAGTGAATACGACCCCAACGGATTCTCTGACATTATTATTTACCAACTTGTTAAAAGGGTGTCAGGAGAATAGATTAACTTTTAGACATCACAAATCATTATGGCCTCTTTCAAAGAGGCCATTTTATTTTTTGATTTTGGAACAAATTCTTGAGACAAATACCCATTAAAACCTGTTTCTGCTACGGCCTTTGCAATTGCACTGTAATTGAGTTCTTGCGTTTCGTTGATTTCACCCCTTCCTGGAACACCAGCAGTGTGGTAGTGCCCAAAGAACGTGTGGTATTTTCGAATGGTATCGATTATGTTCCCTTCTTGGATTTGCATATGATAGATATCATATAGCAACTTAAAATTATTTGAACCAATCGCTTTGCATAAAGCAACGCCCCATGCTGTGGAGTCACACATATAGTCTGGATGGTCTTGTTGATTAAACAATTCCATTTGAACGATAACCCCATGTTTTTCTGCTGTTGGAATAATCTGACGGAGTCCATCCACACAGTTTTTCAGTCCAGTTTGATCGTCCATTTGTCTTCGGTTTCCGCTAAAGCAAATCAAATTTTTATAACCATTTTCTGCTACCAGTGGAATCATTTTCAGGTATCTATCGATAAGCTCTTCATGATATTTCAGATCATTCCAGCCCTCTGTCAAACTTATTTCGGCTCCATTACACATAGAGCAGTCGATGTTGTGTTTCTGTAAAATCGGCCAGTCGTCTGGACCTACGAGATCGATTGCAATGATGCCAAATTTTTTGATTTGTTTCAAAAAGCTATCCAAGGGGATATCATCAAAACACCAACGCGAAACACTGTGTTTGATATTTCCCTTCAGCTTCAAGTTATGATTTGATTTATTCCCGTCAATTCCTAAGCAACCAGTTAGAAATACCCCTGCTCCAATTCCATAATTCAAAAATATTCTTCTATCCATTATTGACATCTAATTTCCAACCATCTCTATACATTCCACGTATAATGTAGTCAAGGTCAGTTCGATTTTTAACTTGCATATTTTTTCCATCCCAAAATAATTTCCTTGCTGGAGATTCGTCCGAACCACTTTGTTTATTTTGGGCATTGAAAACTGCAAGGTTCCCCATCAAGACGATTTCTGTGAGTTTACCTGCAAGATAAAAATTTGATTTCGTTTTACCACCCTGAATACAAGCATTAACAAACTCTTCGGCATGTCCATTCAAAATTTCTGTTTTACTTTCTTTTTTTCTTTGTAAAGTATTATTTGCACCATTGTAAAGAAAAAGTCTTGGATTTGCTGAGTAGACATCAGCAATGATAATTCCTTTTTCTCCGAAAATGATTGTACCACCACCTGAAGCACCTAATGGCTCTGTCGGGGCAAGACCTTCCGGTTGATCGGGTAAGATGCCACCGTCATACCAGTTGAGATCGATAATACCATGCTTTTCAATTTCAAATTCCATTTTAACTTTTGAACTAGCTGGAAAGGAAATTGATTTTTCCGCGCGAACAAAATCATCGATCCAAAATGTGGAGCAACTCGCTTCGGCACTTAAAGGATAACTTAAACTGAGAGCATTAAAAGGCGTTTCGATAATATGGCAACCCATATCGCCAAGAGCACCAGTTCCAAAGTCCCAATAACTTCTCCATTTGAATGGTAGATAGGACGGGCTATATGAACGATAGGCCGCTGGCCCCAACCATTGATCCCATTCTAGGTTTTTTGGAATAGCTTGCTCAGTAGGGATTTCAGTAAAACCTTGCGGCCATACAGGGCGATTTGTCCAACAATCAATTTTTGTGACTTTTCCAATTTCACCTTTTTCAATCCAATGTTTAATGATTGTAGAACCACCACCTGAAACTCCTTGGTTTCCCATTTGCGTAACGATATTTCCCTTTTTTGCGGTATCAGCCATTATTCTTGCTTCATATATATTATGGGTTAATGGCTTTTCTACATAAGCATGTTTTTTAGCACGCATAAATGGAAGTGAAATACATGCATGCGTGTGATCTGGAGTAGCAACCATGATCGCATCAATTTCATTGATATGCTTATCATAAACATCTCTAAAGTCTTGATAGTAATTTACATTAGGATAAGCTTTGATTGTATTTAATGCTCGATTACGATCAACATCGCAAAGAGAAACAATCCGAACTTTAGTTGTAGATTCAAGATCTGAAATAACACCTTCACCTCTGCCTCCTACGCCAAAGCAAGCAATGTATAATAAATCACTCGGTGCTGTGTGGTTTCCACCTAAAACAAAGGATGGAACAATAGTAAATGTCGCAGCACCTTGTCCAAGTTGTTTAATAAATGCTCTTCTTTTCATGGTTTAAGTTGTTTTACAATTGAATTAAAGAAATATAAGATTGTAAAATATGAATTTATCATTCACAATTTAATAAAGTTTTTTTAAGTGAATTGAAATAATGTAAATTTTAGTCTTATTTTGTAATTAATGAAAAACCAAAAACACAAATCGATAGAACTCTCTTATTCAAAGCTAATTGCGGGCACAATGTTGTGGGGGTCCTGGGGTAAAGAAATGACAAAAGCAAAGCGAATTGAGCTCATAGAAACCGCCTATGATGTGGGGATTAGCAGTTTTGATCATGCAGATATTTATGGGAATTACACTACAGAAAACGATTTTGGTAATGCCTTTTCTGAGTCAGGACTATCTCGAGATAGCGTTCAATTCATCTCAAAATGTGGTATTGCCATGGTTTGCAAAAACAAACCTTATAAAACCAAGCATTATAATTATAGTTCAAGTTATATTATTGATGCTGTTCATAATTCTTTACGGAATTTAAAAACGGAATATTTAGACCTGCTGTTATTGCACAGGCCGAGTCCCTTGCTTTATCCAGAAGAAGTTGCCAAAGCCATTAATTTTTTATTGGATTCAGGTAAAATTTTATCCTTTGGTGTATCAAATTTTACCAGCTCTCAAATTGACTTATTGGCTAATTACATTCCGATTCATGTGAATCAAATCGAAATTTCAATAACTAGTAATGAACCCATGTTTAATGGGCAGCTTAACTATTGTCAACGAAAACATGTTCTTCCAATGAGCTGGAGTCCGCTTGGAATACTAAAAAACCCCCAAAGTCAATGGCCTTCAAAGTTACAATATGCCATATTTAAATTGGCTGAAAAATACGATTGCGGATTTGCTTCCATCGCACTTGCATGGTTATTAAAGCACCCAGCCAAAATTCATCCAGTACTTGGAACAACTAATCCTAATCGATTAATTGAAGCTCAACAAGCACTTCAAATTCAACTTAATGAAGAAGACTGGTTTTTTCTTTTAGAAGCAGTTAGAGAAAGACCATGTCCTTAAAGTCTCGATAAAAAATAGTTTAAATTATTATTGTATGTTTAACTTTGTTAAGTAAAAATTATTGTTTCGTAAAACATTACAATGGATTTAGGTGAAGAGGTAAACTTTGATGCCATAGTTGTCGGTACGGGTATAAGTGGTGGCTGGGCAGCAAAAGAATTAACTGAAAAAGGATTAAAAACTTTGGTTCTTGAAAGAGGACCTATGGTTCGTCACATTGAGGATTATCCGACTATGAATATGGATCCATGGGATTTTGAGTTCGGAAATATAATTACAAAAGAAACCCTGAAACGTCAAGCTAAACAAAGTAGAACAGGCTATGTTTCAAAAGAAGAGTCAAAACATTTTTTTGTTGACGACTTAACCCATCCATATAATGAAGACAAATCCTTTGATTGGATTAGAGGATATCATGTGGGTGGCCGATCTCTTCTTTGGGGTAGACACAGTTACCGGTTGAGTGATTTCGATTTTGAAGCAAATTTAAAAGATGGAATCGCAGTTGACTGGCCGATTCGTTACAAAGACATTGCGCCATGGTATTCTTATGTGGAAAAACATATTGGGATTTCAGGTGAAAAACTAGGTCTGCCTCATCTTCCAGATAGTGAGTTTTTAAAACCAATGGAACTCAAGTGCACAGAAATGCATTTACGTAAATCATTACAAAAAAATTACTCCAATCGAATCCTTACAATGGGAAGACTAGCCCATATCTCTGAAGGAACAAAACCGGGAGCTGGTCGCATAAGCTGTCAGTACCGAAATCGATGTAGGAGAGGTTGCCCATTTGGTGCCTATTTCAGTAGTCAGTCCTCCACACTTCCTATGGCCGAAGCTACGGGAAATATGACACTACGGCCAAACTCGATTGTTCATGAAGTTGTATATAACCCAGAGACCAAAAAAGCATCTGGTGTTAGAGTGATCGATCGAGAAACTAAAATTACATACACTTTTAAAGCAAAAGTGATCTTTTTATGTGCCTCTGCAGTAGCATCGACATCAATTTTGATGCAATCAAAATCGAGATACTTTCCAGAGGGAATGGGTAACCAATCAGGGGAGCTCGGACATAATATTATGGATCACCATTTTAAAGCTGGTGCAATTGCAGAAACTGACGAATTTAAAGATCAGTATTATATCGGAAATCGTCCAGGTGGCTTTTATATCCCTCGTTTTCGAAATTTGGGTGGTGATACAAATCATAAAGATTTTATTAGGGGGTATGGATACCAGGGCGATAGCAGCCGAGGTTCTTGGGCAAAATCTGCAAAAGAAGTAGGATATGGTCCTGAATTTACACGCTCTCTGGTTAAACCTGGAACATGGACAATCGATATGAATGGTTTTGGTGAGATTTTGCCTTACCATGAAAACAAAATGTATTTGGATTACGATAAAACAGATGAGTGGGGGCTCCCAACTGTAACTTTTGATGCAGAGATAAAAGAGAATGAACTTGCAATGCGTAAAGACATGCAATCACAAGCAGTAGAAATGCTAGAAAAAGCTGGATTTAAAAATGTTAAAGCGTGGGAAGATCATTATTCAATGGGACTGGGTATCCACGAAATGGGTACTGCTCGTATGGGGCGTGACCCCAAAACATCGGTCCTAAATTCTTATAATCAACTCCACGAGGTACCCAATGTGTTTGTTACCGATGGTGCATGTATGACTTCTGGTGGAAATCAAAACCCATCTCTCACATACATGGCATTAACTGCGCGAGCAGCAAACTACGCTGTAGAACAACTCAATAAACGAAATTTATAACCCCATGAATAGGAGAAATGCTATAAAAAATTTAGGGTTATCATTTGGAGCTCTAGCCGTTACACCAACCATGATTGGGATGCTGAAGAGTTGTGCCAGTACAGCTTCCGACTTTTCGCCAAAGTTTTTTTTGAAAAACCAATTGAATGATATGCAGATTTTACTTGATGTCATTTTACCCTCCACGGATGATGGCATTCCAGGAGCATCAGAACTTGGGTTGTTGAAATTTATTGATGGTTACTTAGATGGAGTTGTCAGTGAAGACCAACTCAGTTTACTACAGTTTGGAGTGAGTTCAATAATTTCATCTGCAAAATTGCAATCCACAACTGACCCAATTAACAAACGTTCGTATTGGGAAATGCAGGCAGAAAAATACTTTGCTGCTGGTGATAGAAAAGAAAATGCTTGGAATGAAGAACTTGATACACTTTTGGAAGGGACACTAGACAAAGAATCCATTTCCACGAATGCTCTACATTTTATGGTATTTCAATCTTTTAGAGGATTCGCTGTGTATGCGTTTCGGATTAACAGTACGATTGGAAAAGAGTTTTTGCACTATGCACCCATCCCTGGACAGCAAGTGGGATGTGTTTCCTTAGAAGAGGCGACAAATGGAAAACTCCATGCCTTTTGATGAGTAAACGTTTTGGTTTTATTACGATATACAGGGATAGTAAGGATGCTCATTGGAATACCAACCCTTATGGAATTGAAATAGAAAACAAAACTATTAAGCAAATAGACACCCTTAAGGTATATCTAGCCTCTGGAGGTGGATTCGGTGCTATTCTCCAAAAAATAAAATGAATTCAAGTCGTAAGATTTTCGAAGTCAATCACAATATAAAGAAGGCAAAACATGAAATACATCATCGCTATAGACGCAGGGACTACGAGCTCACGTGCAATTTTGTTTGATAAAAAAGGGCGTCAAATCGGAGTTGCTCAAAATGAGTTTACCCAATTTTTTCCGCAAAACGGATGGGTTGAACACGATGCAAATGAAATTTGGGAATCTCAAAAAAAAGCAATTCACGATTTGATGAAGCAAACTGGTGTGCAGGATGGAGAAATTGCAGCAATTGGTATCACAAACCAACGGGAAACAACCATCATTTGGAATAAAGAAACTGGTGAGCCAGTATGTAACGCCATTGTTTGGCAGGATCGTAGAACTGCTTCGATTTGTACCGAGTTAAAACAAAAATACGAGGCGACTTTTACTATGAAAACTGGTCTAGTTTTAGATCCTTATTTCTCAGGAACAAAAATCAAATGGATTCTTGACCAAGACCCTGAATTAAAAAAACAAGCCATTGAAGGAAAACTTGCCTTTGGAACAGTTGATAGTTGGTTAATATGGAAATTGACTAATGGCAAAACACATGTTACTGATGTTACAAATGCAAGTAGAACCCTACTGTTTAATATCCATACTCTCGATTGGGATGATGAGCTTCTAGAAATTCTGGATATTCCAAAAGCAATTTTACCAAAGGTTGTCAGCTGTTCAGAGGTTGTCGGAGAAACAAGTGTAAAAAGCCTGGGAAAAAAATTAACAATTTCTGGAATTGCTGGTGACCAACAGGCCGCACTTTTTGGACAGTTGTGCTGGGAGTCTGGTGATGTTAAAAACACCTATGGTACAGGCTGTTTTTGCATCATGAATACGGGGAATAAAGCCATTGTATCAAAGAATAAAATGCTTACAACGATTGGATATCAAATTGGAGGCGAAACCACCTATGCAATTGAAGGGAGTGTGTTTATCGCTGGTGCTTTGATCCAATGGTTGCGAGATGAATTGAACATGGTTGCTGAATCTTCCCAAATTGAAGCGTTGGCAAAAACTGTTTCGGACAATGGTGGAATTACCTTTTTACCATCCCTAACGGGCTTAGGAGCTCCCTATTGGGAACCAAGTGCAACTGGCGGAATACTTGGAATTACTAGAGGTACCAAAAAGGGTCACATTGCTAGAGCGGCCTTGGAATCGATTGCTTTACGATCATATGAACTGGTCAATGCCATGCAAAAAGATGCAGACACAAACTTTTCAGTTCTTAAAGTAGATGGTGGCGCATCTCAAAACAACCTTTTACTACAAATCCAAGCCAATGTATTAAATACAAAAGTTGTTCGCCCTGAAATTACGGAAACCACTGCCTTGGGAGCTGCTTTTTTTGCTGGTCTAGCTGTTGGGTTTTGGAAAAGCCGAGAAGAAATTCAAACTGTATGGATGGAAAATACCCAATTCCATCCCGATCAAGACAAGACCTTTACAAATCAAATGATTTCACTTTGGAATCAAAGAATTCAGGTTTTCCTCAATAAAGATGGTTAGAGTCGATCAAATTAAAGCAATCGAAACTGCTAAAGAGCCGTGGGACATTGTTATCATCGGAGGTGGCGCTACGGGCTTGGGGGCTGCACTTGATGGAGCCAGCCGAGGACACAAAACCCTACTCCTTGAGAAAAGCGATTTTGCACAAGGGGCTTCATCAAAAAGTACCAAACTCATCCATGGAGGTGTGAGGTACTTGAAGCAGGGCAGTCTACGGCTAGTATTCCAAGCTCTCAAAGAGAGAGGTATTCTTTTAAAAAATGCACCACATTTGGTACACAAAATGAGCTTTATCATTCCCGTATATTCGTGGTGGAACCTGCTATTTTATGGAGTCGGACTGATTTTTTATGATTTGTTAGCTGGTAAAAAACGTATTGAGTCTACTACTTTATTAAGTCGGAAAAAAACACAAACACTTTTGCCGAATCTCAAGGACGATCATCTAGTGGGTGGTATTGCGTATTGGGATGCTCAATTCAATGATGCGCGACTTGCCATTAATCTTGCTCGCTCGGCTGTCGCTTACGGGGCAACTGTAATCAATTATTGTTCTGTCAGTTCGCTCTTTAAGAAGAAAGGGGAAATCTGTGGTGTAATTGCCAAAGATCACATCCGTGAGAAAGAATACAAAATCGATGCCAAGGTCGTTTTGAATGCAACGGGGGTTTTTTCGAACCAAATTCGGCAAATGGATCAACCCGATATCAAAAGTAATATCGTGCCGAGCCAGGGCACACATATCGTTTTAGATCGTAAATTTATGCTTGGAAACCATGCCATTCTGATCCCAAAAACATCGGATGGTCGTGTGTTGTTTTCCATCCCTTGGCACGATAAACTATTGGTTGGAACGACAGATTATTTAGTAGATTCCATTGATAATAACCCCACACCGTTCTCTCAGGAAATCGACTATATTTTGAAAATAATTGGTGACTATCTGAAAAAGCAGCCCAAACGGAAAGATATTTTGAGTGTATTTAGCGGATTAAGACCCTTAGTTGCAAAAAAAAATAACAAAACAAAAGATATTTCAAGAAACCACTCTATTGCCGTTAGTCAATCGGGTTTGATTTCGATAACAGGAGGGAAATGGACGACTTATCGGAAAATGGCAGAAGACGCTATTGATGTTGCACAATCGGTAAGTGGGATTAAAAATAATCAGAGTAAAACAGCTGAAATCAAGCTTGATGGCTATGACTCATCGTTCACTAATGAAAATCAATTACACAATTATGGTTGCTTCTCTAAAGAAATATTAACAATAGATTCATCTAACGGTAATAGCTCATTAGGAAAGAATTTTTATCTTTCAGAAAATCAAGTATTATGGGGAATACGAGAGGAAATGGCAATTCGATTAGAAGACATACTGGCTAGACGTAGCCGATGCCTTCTTCAAGATGCTAAAGAAACGATTAAAGTCGCCCCTATAGTGGCAAAAATTATGGCAGAAGAGCTTGGGCATGACCAACATTGGATTGACAACGAGTTACGAGAGTTTAAGCAGGCTGCTGAAAAATATATAATTAACTAAATCAAAACATATGACACCTTTTTTATCGGAATTTTTAGGAACTTTTGTACTTCTTTTCTTGGGCATTGGCGTTGTAGCAAATGTTTCTTTACAAAACACCCTTGCATCTGGATCTAGTGCAACAGGAAAATGGATTTTAATTACAACTGCATGGGGATTTGCGGTATTTTTTGGGGTTATCGTTTCTGGAGAATATAGCGGTGCTCACCTCAATCCCGCGGTAACCGTTGGCTTAGCAGCTGCCAATAAATTTGCATGGTCCCAAGTACCAACCTATGTTCTAGCTCAATTTTTAGGAGCCATGGCTGGTGCTATTGTGGCATATATCTTTTATAGAGATCATATTAAATTAACGCAAGATGAAGGAGTAATCAAAGGTTGTTTTTCTACGGGTCCTGCCATAAGAAACACTACAAACAATTTTATCAGTGAGTGTATTGGTACATTTATGCTTGTTTTTCTGATATTTTTTATTGCCAGTCCTTTTTTGGAAATAGATGGTGTAGAACAGGTGCAATACGGAATCGGATCAATGGATGCTTTCCCTGTTGGTGTACTCGTTTGGCTCATAGGTATGGCTCTTGGGGGGACAACAGGGTATGCGATTAATCCTGCTAGAGATCTAGGACCTCGGACAATATACGCTTTGGTAAGAGGTAAAAAAGCAAAGCCAGATTGGTCTTATGCTTGGATTCCCATATTCGCTCCTTTAGTAGGTGGATCCATCGCTGGAATTTTATATGCAAATTTTTTTTAATTTTTTATGAGATTTATTTTTTATCTATTTCAATTATCATGCTGTTTTATGTCTGCTCAATCACTCATCAAAGGAACAGTTTATGATGAAACTAAATTGGCTATTCCTTATGCAGATATTCTATTAATTCAATCAGATGGACAAACAACATCAAGGTTCAAGCAGGATTAAGATTTGAATATGCTAATTCTGAAATTTTTTCAAATTTAACACAGGAAAATTTAGTAAACAGAACCTACAAAGATTTTTTTCCTTCGCTATTTTTATCTTATAAAATCAACGTTTTAATAATCTAAATCTTTCTGTAAATCGTAGGATTAATCGTCCTGCTTTCACAGATATGGCTCCTTTTTTATTTTTTGTAGATCTCGATCAGACCTTTCAAGGGAATTTGGAGATAAAACCATCATATACAAATAATATCCAACTGGATTATCGGTTTAAATCAATTAATTTAAACATTCAATATGCTAATGAAACTGACTTGATTGCTCGTTTTCAACCCAAAGTAAATCAACAAACAGGATTCATCACGATTACACCACAAAACATTGATAAGCAAAAAACGATGACTGCTATTTTGAGTTATTCGTTTTTTCCAATTCAAGATTGGAATTTGAGGTTGTTCACAACAGTTTCACATATCGATATCCAAAATGACAACGATTTGGGTAAGTATGACCTACAGACCTTAAACTATAGATTGAATATCAATAATACCATCAACTTAAACGAAGACTTTTCTATACAGGTTTGGGGTTATTATAATTCTAAATCATTTTTTGGTATTAGCACATTAGACCCAAACGGATCCTTAAATCTAGGTTTACAAAAGAAATTCAAATCTTATACCCTCTCACTGCAGGCCGAAAATATATTAGACAAACAAGATTGGCAGTTTCTAACTGAAAACCCTGAGGACAACTACAGGCAACAAATGAATTGGAGTTTCAGACCGCCTCAAGTAAAATTGTCTCTCAGCTATCGATTTGGCGATAATAATATCAAAGTCAAGGAAATTCGAGAAAGCGAAGAAACAAAAAGAATGAGCTTATAAAAGGCTTTAAAACAGATTTATATTTCTTACAATCGTTTAAAATTTTAAGGAATACATTTACCAAAAACCAGTTGTCTAAAAGTTAATTGACCTTGACTACCTTTTTGATTTGAGGAGCATACTTTTTAATGGTTGTCTCTACACCCAATTGCAGGGTCATTTGATTGACTGAACAGGAAATACAGTTCCCTTCAAGTTCCACAATGACCGTATCTCCCTCAATAGCAACTAAGGAAATGTTTCCGCCATCGTTTATCAGAAAGGGGCGTATTTCATCTAGGGCTTGTTCTACTTGTTCTTTGACTTCTACCATACTCAAATTATTAGGAAACTGCTGAACATCCAGCCATGGTTGTGATCTTCACAATTTCGGTTGGAGGTAATTCTTTGTTTCGTTGTACAAGTTCTGTAATGAGTGACTGTGTGATACTCGTAAATGCATCTTCGGTAGCCCCCCCTTGCATCACAGCTGGTCTTCCTACGTCTCCAGCTTCACGAAGACTTTGCTCCAGTGGCAAATCGCCTAAAAAAGGAACCCCAACATCCTCGGCAAGATATTTGGCGCCATCTTTTCCAAAAATGTAATATTTATTATCAGGTAATTCTTCTGGGGTAAAGTAGGACATATTCTCCACAATCCCCAAAACAGGAACCTGAATTGAATCTTGTTGGAACATGGCAACCCCTTTTTTGGCATCGGCAAGAGCTACAGCTTGTGGTGTACTGACCACCACAGCTCCAGTCACTGGAAGCGCTTGTAAAATACTCAAGTGAATATCCCCAGTACCGGGTGGTAAGTCAATCAATAAAAAATCGAGCTCTCCCCAGTCCGCGTCAAAAATCATTTGGTTGAGTGCTTTTGATGCCATAGGTCCACGCCATATCACTGCTTGATCTGGTTTTGTGAAAAATCCGATCGATAAGAGTTGAACGCCATAGTTACTCACAGGTTTCATCTTTGATTTGCCATCAACCTGAACAGACAAAGGGCGTTCATAAGCCACATCAAACATCAGTGGCATCGATGGCCCATAAATATCTGCATCCAATATCCCAACTTTAA
>MDTG01373437.1_pt1 | contig 13092 bp, 14 predicted proteins | sample 811421 | NCBI WGS metagenome assembly MDTG01 (sample SAMN05326645, study PRJNA326480) | marine metagenome | isolation source: seawater | place: Pacific Ocean: South East | collected 2011
GAATCGATTCACCCTTCTTGACCTTGCTGTTATACACATTCCACAGCTCAGGACGCTGGTTCTTCGGGTCCCAACGATGCTTGCTGTCACGGAAGGAATACACGCGCTCTTTGGCACGCGACTTCTCTTCGTCACGGCGGGCACCACCGAAAGCGGCATCGAAACCATGCTTGTCGAGTGCCTGCTTGAGACCTTCGGTTTTCATGATATCGGTATGCTTGGCGCTGCCGTGGGTGAACGGGTTGATGTTCTGCGCCACGCCATCAGGGTTGATGTGGGTGATCAGGTCCAGGCCCATTTCCGTGACCATCTGCTCGCGGAAGCGGTACATCTCCTGGAATTTCCAGCGCGTATCGACGTGCAATACCGGGAAAGGCAACTTGCCCGGAAAGAATGCCTTGCGCGCCAGATGGAGCATCACGGCGGAATCTTTACCGATGGAATAGAGCATCACCGGGTTATCGAATTCGGCGGCCACTTCACGAATGATGTGGATACTCTCCGCCTCCAGCTGTTTCAGGTGCGTCAGTTTATCGAGCATGGCTACTCACGATTGGCTATATCATTGGGCCGGCGGGCCGTGGATTAGAGCCGCACTCTAGCACAGCACAACGGTCTATTCAGGGCGCTATCTAGAACAAAACGGTCTAACATTATGCCGGCGAAAGCAGCGCTCAGAGGCGAGCACTGCTGGTTGGAGGGCGGATCAAATAGGGTTCGGGCAGTCGATGAACTGGTGCTCAAGGGCGAAGCGTCGCGCCAGATAATCACCCAGCGCTTGCACGCCGTAGCGCTCTGTCGCGTGGTGGCCTGCCGCGATAAAGCTGATGGCATTTTCCTGGGCGCTATGGAAGGTTTGCTCGGAGGCTTCGCCAGTCAAATACAGGTCAACGCCGGCAGCAACCGCCTGATCGATATAGCCCTGCCCACCGCCGGTGCACCAGCCGACTCGCCGAATCATCTGCGGCCCGGCGACTAGTAACGGCTCGCGTCCCAATACCTGTTTCACCCGCTGGGCGAACTCTTCAGCGGTTTGCGCTTCCGGCAGTGAGCCGACCAGCCCAACAGTGCGCGGATTGCCCGGCTCGAGCGGACCTTCGACGGTGATACCCAATTGCGCGGCAAGCTGAACGTTGTTGCCGACCTCGGGGTGAACGTCGAGCGGCAAGTGGAACGCGAGCAAGCTGATGTCATTAGCCAGCAGGGCTTTCAGGCGGCGCTGCTTCATGCCGGTGACACACGGATTTTCACCCTTCCAGAAGTAGCCGTGATGAACCAACAGAACATCGGCTTCGGCTTCGATTGCGGCGTCTATCAACGCCTGACTGGCGGTGACACCTGAGACGATTTTACGCACCTGCGGACGACCTTCGATTTGCAGGCCATTTGGACAGTAATCGTTTATAGAGGCGGAATTCAGGTAGCGTTCAGCTTCATCAACGAGAGTGGACAGTGCAATTGCCATTAAGATTCCCTATCAAACGCGGCAGAACGCTGCTTTATTAGCGACCCGCCCTTTATAATGCCCACATTAAGGGGCCTTTTTTGCCCTAGCAACCCTCAGGATTTGATTGATGCCCAAGGCTCTGCGTTTTCTCGGTTGGCCTCTGCTTGCTGGTGTGTTGTTGGCGCTGCTGATTATCCAGCGCTATCCCCAGTGGGTTGGCCTTCCAAGCCAGGATGTGCAACTCACGCAATCCCCCAAATACAGTCTCAGCAAGCAAGGCCCGGCCTCTTATGCGGATGCGGTGACGCTGGCGTCTCCGGCTGTGGCCAACCTTTACACCACCAAGTACGTCAACAAACCGGCTCACCCGCTGTTTGAAGACCCGCAGTTCCGCAAGTTCTTCGGCGACAACCTGCCCAAGCAACGGCGCATGGAGTCGAGCCTGGGCTCGGCGGTAATCATGAGCCCGGAAGGTTATCTGCTGACCAACAATCACGTGACCGCAGACGCCGACCAAATTGTCGTGGCGCTCAAGGATGGTCGCGAAACGCTGGCGCGCGTGATTGGCAGTGACCCGGAAACCGACTTGGCAGTGCTCAAGATCGACCTTGATGACTTGCCCTCGATCACCCTCGGACGCTCCGACAACATCAAGATTGGCGATGTCACGCTGGCCATCGGCAACCCGTTCGGTGTTGGCCAGACCGTGACCATGGGCATTATCAGCGCAACCGGTCGCAACCAGTTGGGCCTCAATACCTACGAAGACTTTATCCAGACCGACGCCGCGATCAACCCCGGCAACTCCGGCGGCGCGCTGGTTGATGCCTACGGCAATCTGGTCGGCATCAACACTGCGATTTTCTCCAAGTCCGGCGGCTCGCAAGGGATCGGCTTCGCGATTCCGGTCAAGCTGGCACTGGATGTTATGCAGGCAATCATCGAACATGGCCAAGTCATCCGTGGCTGGCTGGGAATTGAAGTACAACCTCTGACCCCTGAACTGGCTGAATCGTTCGGTATGGAAGGTCGCCCTGGCATTATTGTTGCCGGCATCTACCGCGACGGCCCGGCGCAAAAGGCCGGCCTGCAACCGGGCGATTTGATTCTGACGATTGATGGCGAGTCTGCCAGCGACGGCCGCCGCTCAATGAATCAGGTGGCCCGGGCAAAACCCGGCGACAAGATTCGCATTAATATCATGCGCAACGGCGAAGCCATGCAGCTCACCGCAGAGGTCGGCATTCGCCCGCCAGCCTCAACCAACTAAGCACAACGTGCAGACAGCAAAAAGCCGGATCACCCTAAAATGATCCGGCTTTTTATGCCGAACAGTAGCGCTGTATTAAACGCCCTCAAGCCCATCCAGCAAGGCCTGATTCTGCTCAGGGGTACCGATGGTAATGCGCAGAAACTGAGCGATGCGCGCCTGCGTGAAGTGGCGCACGATAACCCCTTGCTCACGCAACTTGGCCGCCAACTTGGCCGCGTCATGTTGCGGGTGACGGGCGAAAACGAAGTTGGCCTTGGACGGCAGCACTTCAAAGCCCAGCGCCTGCAAACCAGATACTACTGTTTCACGGCTGTCGATAACCGCTTTGCAGGTTTGCGCGAAGTACTCACGGTCTGCGAACGCCGCCGCGGCACCCGCAATGGCCATGCGGTCCAGCGGGTAGGAGTTGAAGCTGTTCTTGATACGCTCCAGCGCCTCAATCAGATCTGGATGACCAACGGCCAGCCCCACGCGCAAACCGGCCAGCGAACGCGACTTAGACAACGTCTGGGTGACCAGCAGGTTCGGGTATTTATCGACCAGCGAAATTGCCGTCTCACCGCCGAAATCAACGTAAGCCTCATCCACCAGCACCACTGTTTCGGTGTTGAGTTGCAGCAGGCGCTCAATGGCCTCCAGCGCCAGCAGGCAACCGGTTGGGGCGTTCGGGTTCGGGAAGATGATGCCGGCATTGGCCTGCGCGTAATCTTCGATGCGAATCTGGAACTGCTCATCCAGCGCAATCTGCTTGGCTTCAATGCCATACAGGCCGCAATAAACCGGATAGAAGCTGTAGCTGATGTCCGGAAACAGCAGCGGTTTGCCGTGCTGGAACAGGCCGTGGAAGGCATGTGCCAACACTTCATCCGAGCCGTTACCGACAAACACCTGATTGCTCTGCACTCCGTAATAATCGGCTACCGCCTGCTTCAGCCGGTCACCGTTAGGGTCTGGATAAAGACGCAGATCATCAGTGACTTCGGCCTGCATCGCCGCGATGGCTTTTGGCGAAGGGCCGTAAGGGTTTTCGTTGGTGTTGAGTTTGACCAGCTTGGTTAACTTGGGTTGCTCACCTGGCACATAAGGCACCAGGTCTTTGACGAAAGGGCTCCAGAACTTACTCATCACCCTTGTCTCCTCGAAAATATGGCAATTCAATCGGGCATGAAGCCGATTATGACTTGATCCGGTATTCAGCACTGCGGGCGTGGGCTGTCAGCGATTCACCGCGCGCCAGCACCGAGGCGGTTTTACCCAACACCGAGGCGCCGTCTGCCGAGCAGTAAATGATCGACGAACGCTTCTGGAAGTCATAAACCCCCAGCGGCGATGAGAACCGTGCCGTGCCGGACGTTGGCAATACGTGGTTCGGGCCAGCGCAGTAATCGCCCAAAGCCTCGGCGGTGTAACGGCCCATGAAAATCGCGCCAGCGTGACGGATCAGCGGCAGCCACTCTTCTGGCGATTCAACCGACAATTCCAGATGCTCTGGTGCAATCCGGTTGGCCACTTCGACGGCCTGGGCCTTGTCGGCAACATGAATCAAGGCGCCACGCTCTTCCAGCGAGGTGCGGATGATGTCTGCGCGCTCCATGGTCGGCAGCAACCGGTTGATGCTTTCTGCGACTTTATCGAGGAACGCCGCGTCGGTGCTGAGCAGGATCGACTGCGCATCCTGATCGTGTTCGGCCTGTGAGAACAGGTCCATGGCGATCCAGTCCGAGTCGGTCTGGCCGTCACACACCACCAGAATCTCCGAAGGGCCGGCGATCATGTCGATCCCGACTTTACCGAACACGTGGCGCTTGGCGGTGGCCACATAGATATTGCCCGGGCCAACAATCTTGTCGACCGGCGGCACGCTTTCTGTGCCGTACGCGAGCGCGGCAACGGCTTGCGCGCCACCGATGGTGAAGACCCGGTCTACGCCGGCAATCGCGGCAGCGGCCAGCACCATCTCGTTGATTTCGCCACGCGGCGTCGGCACAACCATGACCACTTCGGCCACGCCCGCGACCTTGGCCGGGATTGCGTTCATCAACACCGACGACGGATAAGTCGCCTTACCACCCGGCACGTAAAGACCGGCGCGGTCGAGCGGCGTTACTTGCTGGCCCAACACGGTGCCGTCTGCTTCGGTGTAACGCCAGGAATCCTGCTTCTGCTTCTCGTGGTAGCTGCGCACACGTTCAGCGGCGGTTTCGAGTGCTGTGCGCTGCTCGGCGGTTATCCGCTGCAGAGCCTGCTCCAAACGGGCACGCGGCAGAATCAGGTCGGCCATGCTGGCCACTTCCAGTCCGTCGAAACGCTGGGTGTACTCGACCAAAGCGGCGTCACCGCGGCTGCGAACGGCGGCAATGATTTCCAGCACCCGCTGATTGACGCCGTCATCAGACACGCTTTCCCAGCTCAGCAGCTGATCAAGATGATGGGCAAAACCCTGCTCAGCAGCATTGAGTCGGCGGATAGCGATGGGAGCGGTCATAGCGGGCCTCATTGTTTGGCAAGGTCACAAAACGGGTACGTAATCCTGAGAACGAAGATTTTCAGGCGCCCATACAATACCAGCCGCACCGTGCGGGCACCTGACAATTCTGGCTATTACACGGATAGGGGAACCGAGTCGCTCCTGCGAATTCGGCATTTGCGCCGTCCGTGGCGCAAAGTGCGGCGTAATGCCGAAGGGAATCAGCTTGGGTGGCGCGACTCGACCGCGATGCGCAAGGCATCAATCAGCGCCTGGATGCGCGCATGCTGCATTTTCATCGACGCTTTGTTGACCACCAGACGTGAGCTGATCGTGGCGATCAGGTCTTGCGCCTCAAGGCCATTGGCACGCAGCGTGTTACCGGTATCGACCACGTCGATAATCTTGTCGGCAAGGCCCACCAGCGGCGCCAATTCCATCGAGCCATACAGCTTGATGACATCGACCTGACGGCCCTGCTCGGCATAATAACGCTTGGCAACATTGACGAACTTGGTGGCGATACGCAGGCGGCCTTTCGGCTCCGGCGCACCTACAGCTCCAGCGGTCATCAGCTTGCAACGGGCGATACGCAGGTCGAGCGGCTCATACAAGCCCTGACCGCCGTACTCCATCAGCACGTCTTTACCGGCAATCCCCAGATCAGCCGCGCCATGCTCAACATAGGTCGGTACATCGGTCGCACGCACGATCAGCAGGCGAACATCTTCCTGTGTCGTCGGGATAATCAGCTTGCGGCTTTTATCCGGATTCTCTGTCGGCACAATGCCGGCCTCTGCCAACAATGGCAGGGTGTCATCGAGAATGCGGCCTTTGGACAACGCAATGGTGAGCATTTTTATTCAAACCTTTAAAAGCGGTTGTATCGTCACAGGCACGATTGCAATCAGCGCAACCGCAAACGCAGGACAACCCTGCGAGCAGTTCTAGCGCCCTGCTCGCAGACGTCTATAGCGCTTGATCAGCCCGGAACGCGGCGAATTTTCGCGCCGAGTAATTGCAGCTTCTCTTCGATGCACTCGTAACCACGGTCAATGTGGTAGATGCGGTCGATCAGGGTGTCGCCTTCAGCAACCAGCGCGGCAATTACCAGACTGGCCGATGCACGCAAGTCGGTGGCCATAACCGGCGCACCCACCAGTCGCTCGGCACCGGTAACAGTGGCCGTGTTGCCTTCAACCTGGATTTGCGCACCCATGCGCAGCATTTCATGTACATGCATGAAGCGGTTTTCGAACACCGTTTCAACGATGGTGCCCACGCCATCAGCAATCGCATTGAGCGCGATAAACTGAGCCTGCATGTCGGTCGGGAACTCAGGATACGGAGCAGTTACCAGGCTTACCGCCTTGGGACGCTTGCCCTGCATGTCGAGTTCGATCCAGTCCGGACCACAAGTAACTACAGCGCCGGCTTCTTCAAGCTTTTCGAGAACCGCGCCGAGCGTGCTCGGATCGGTGTCCTTGACCTTGACGCGGCCACCCGTAGCAGCGGCGGCCACCAGATAAGTACCGGTTTCGATACGGTCTGGCATCACGCTGAACGTCGCGCCGCCGAGGCGCTTAACGCCGTCGATGGTGATGGTGTCAGTACCGGCACCTTCAATTTTTGCGCCCATGGCGATCAGGCAGTTAGCCAGATCCACGACTTCCGGCTCGCGTGCGGCGTTCGTCAGGACACTGCGGCCATTGGCCAATGCAGCAGCCATCATGATGTTTTCGGTGCCCGTCACACTGACCATGTCAAAGTGGAAGTTGGCGCCGACCAGGCCACCTTCAGGCGCCTTGGCCTTGATGTAACCGGCTTCGACGTCGATCTTCGCACCCATGGCTTCGAGGCCGCGAATGTGCAGGTCGACCGGACGCGAACCAATCGCGCAACCACCCGGCAGGGCAACTTCTGCCTCGCCAAAGCGGGCAACCATTGGTCCCAGAACCAGGATCGAGGCGCGCATGGTTTTCACCAGCTCATAAGGTGCTACCAGCGTCTTGATGGCGCGCGCGTCGACTTCAACGCTGAGCTTTTCATCAATAATCGGCTCGATACCCATGCGCCCGAACAGCTCGATCATCGTGGTGATGTCATGCAGGTGCGGGAGGTTGCAGATGGTAATCGGCGAGTCGCCCAGCAACGTTGCAGCCAAAATCGGCAAAGCCGAGTTCTTGGCACCGGAAATGCGAATTTCGCCATCAAGGCGAACGCCGCCGGTAATAATCAGTTTATCCATAGTTATCTCGTCGCCCGCAGGCTTATGAACGCGCTGCCCAATCGGCACGGCTGAAGAATTTCATGCTCACGGCGTGAATGCTGCCATCAGCAATCCACGGATTTAAATGAGCATAGACTTGCTGCTGACGCTTAACCGGACTCAAACCGGCCAACTCGTCACTAATAACATTCAGCTGGAAGTTGCAGCCTTCGCCTTCAACCTCAACCTGGGTGTCTGACAACTGCGCCTCTAGGAAAGTTTTTACTTCTAAGGCCTGCATGCTCAACCTCAATCAACGAATTCATGTGCGCGCCAGAGTTTTGGGGCCGATTAACGGCTTCCGGGCCCGCGGGGTCGTGCATCATACAAAAAAGCCCATACCCTGCGAACCCCACGTGATAGCCGGTGAGCCGGCCACAGCTACTCAGGCTTCGATAGGTAAAATGTCCAACAGGCCCGAAACCCGGGCCAATTCATGCAATTCCTTCGGCATGTCGCGCACCAAAATGCTTTTCCCGGCGGCCTGTGCATCGCGCATAAAAGCCAGCAAGAGAGACAAACCGACGCTGCTTGAGCGTTCAATTTTGGCGCAGTTGACGACAACCTGTGTGCTTTGGCTGGCGGCAATCAACTTGCCGCCCTGCTCGCGCAGTGACGGCCCGCTGGTAAAGTCGATGTCTCCGCACAGGCACAAAACGCCGGGCGATAACGACTCAATACTGGCCTGACTCACGCATCACCCTTTGCATTGCGCGCCTTGGCGACGACGTCAGCCCAGGAATCGATCACTTTATCGAGATCGTTGTTCTTGACCTGCATCTGCTCGGCGAACTGGTCGCGGAACAGCTTGCCAACGTTGATCCCGTTAATGATCAGGTTACGCATGACCCAGGTGTTGTTTTTGCGCACCATGGTGTAAGTCAGCGGGTAAACCGCGCCACCGGAACCGGTGATTTCCATATTCACCGAGGCACGGTCAGCGCCCGGCTTGCCGGATTCAGGCAGCACGCGGACGTCTTCGTTGTTGTACTCAAGCAGCGCATTGCCATAGAACTGCATCAGGCTGCGCTTGAAGTTCTCTTCAAAGCGAGTCATTTGCTCAGGCGTAGCCTTGCGCGAAAAACGCACGGTCATCACGCCACGCGAGATACCTTCAACGTCTACAACCGGCAGCAGAATACGGTTGAGGGCGGCGTAGAACTCGTCCGGATTAGCGCGATACTGTTCTTTGTTGGCCTTCAGATCAGCCAACAATGTGTTGGTCGCCGTCTCAACCACCTCAGTGGCCGTCTGCGCTGCAGAGGCGAACAGAGGCAACGCTGCCAGCAATACCAATACGCTATTACGCAACAACTTAATCATTTTGAGCCTCGTTAGTTGGCCGAATCTTTGTTGACCGAATTCAGCAGAAACTTACCAATCAATTCTTCCAGCACCAGTGAGGACTGGGTGTCGTGGATGGTGCCGCCGTCGGCCAGCAGCTCTTCCTCACCACCGACACTGATACCTACGTATTTTTCTCCCAGCAAGCCAGCCGTGAGGATCGACGCGGTTGAGTCGATCGGGAGGTTATCCACGTCTTTGTTCAACTCCATGGTAACGCGACCGGTGTAGCTGTCGCGATCCAGGTCGATTGCGGTGACTTTACCGATGCTAACGCCAGCCATGGTGACTTTTGAGCGGACGGTCAGACCGGCGATGTTGTCGAAATGCGCATAGACCTTGTAGGTATCCTCGCCCGCGCCAACAGCCAGACCGCTTACGCGCAATGCCAGCAACATCAGGGCCAACATACCAGCCAGCAAGAACAGGCCGACACCTACTTCCAGTGTGCGGTTTTGCATCAGAAATCTCCAAACATCAATGCAGTCAGAATAAAGTCCAGCCCCAGCACTGCAAGCGAGGCATAAACAACTGTTCGGGTGGTTGCGCGGCTGATGCCTTCCGAGGTCGGCTCACAGTCATAGCCTTGAAAGACCGCGATCCATGTCACCACGAAGGCGAACACAATGCTCTTGATAATGCCGTTAACCACATCATCGGTGAACGACACGCTGTTCTGCATATTGGACCAGAACGAGCCCTCGTAGACACCCAGCCAGTCGATAGCAACCATCGAACCGCCCCAGATCCCGACGACGCTGAATATCATCGCCAACAAAGGCATGGAGATAAACCCGGCCCACAATCTTGGTGCCACAATATATTTCAGCGGATCGACACCAATCATCGCCAGGCTCGAAAGTTGCTCGGTCGATTTCATGTTGCCGATCTCTGCGGTCAGTGCCGAACCGGCGCGGCCGGCGAACAACAGTGCAGTCACCACCGGGCCGAGTTCACGCAACAGGGTCAGCGCAATCATCTGCCCAACCGCTTGTTCGGAGCCGTAAGCGGCTAGAATGCTGAAGCCCTGCAGCGACAGCACCATGCCGATGAACACACCGGACACGACGATAATCGCCAGCGACATCACACCAACCGAATACAGCTGCTTGATCAGAAGCTGAGTGAACTTCCCTGAGGTGCCACGCCCGAACAGCGCCGCCAGCAGAAAAATGGTCGAACGGCCAAGGCTGGTGACGACATCAATGCCGGCACGGCCTAGCAACTGCACGCGTTCGAGCGGTGATTTTCTGCGCATCAGCGCCCCCCTAGCAAGTCTGAGCGGTAATCGTCCGCCGGAAAATGGAACGGCACGGGTCCATCAGGCGTGCCCTGCATGAACTGGCGAACACGCGGATTATCCGAATTCATCAACTCCTCCGGAGTCCCCTGCCCCAATACCTGGGTGTCGCCCACCACATAGAGATAGTCGGCAATACTCGCGGTTTCGGCTAAGTCATGAGAGACCACGATGCTGGTTATACCCAAAGCATCAGTGAGCAGACGGATCAGGCGCACCAAAACCCCCATTGCGATCGGGTCCTGCCCTACAAATGGCTCGTCATAAATAAGGATGCGCGGGTCCAGCGCGATCGCTCGTGCCAAAGCGACGCGGCGCTTCATTCCGCCTGAGAGTTCATCGGGCATCAGTTGCACGGCGCCACGCAGACCTACCGCCTGAAGTTTCATCAGGACGATGTCACGGATCATGGCTTCGGGCAGCTTGGTGTGAACCCGCAACGGGAAGGCTACGTTTTCGAACACATCAAGATCGGTAAACAGTGCGCCGCTCTGGAACAGTACGCCCATTTTCTTGCGCATATCGAACAGTTCGGTACGCGAAAGCGTGGGCAGATTGACCCCGTTAACCCAAACTTCACCTGCATCGGGGCGTAGCTCGGCCCCGATAAGCCGCAACAGCGTGGTTTTACCACTGCCGGACGGCCCCATGATCCCGGTAACCTTGCCGCACGGTATGCGAATATCGATATCTTTGAAGATATCGCGCGTGCCGCGCTTAAAGCTCAGACCTTTCAGCTCGACCGCATACTTTTCATCGGCGTTCATCTGGACTCCATTACCTACAAGCTTCCTCGTAGACGCGCCACTTCACCAAGAAGGCACCACGTCAGGCGGACACCCAAAATTAGCCGCGAACTATATCACTGCTGCGCGGCCCTACCCAACACCACGGGTAGTTTGCTTGTATTTACTGGCGTTTAGTCCAGCCCGAGGAATTGCACGGTGAGTCCCTCGCCCTTTCGCGATATAATCGCCCCCTTTTTGTTCAACCGTGATGATTGAATACCATGAGCCAGCCCAGCGAACTGATCAAATCCGCGGAACGCACTATCCGCCTTGAACTGCAGGCGGTGGAAGCACTGTTGCCGCGAATTGATGACAATTTTGTTCGTGCCTGCGAACTAATCCTCGCCAGCAAAGGCCGCGTGGTGGTGGTCGGAATGGGCAAATCCGGGCACATCGGCAACAAGATTGCGGCCACACTGGCCAGCACCGGCACCACGGCTTTCTTTGTGCATCCGGCTGAAGCCAGCCATGGCGACATGGGCATGATCACCCGCGACGACACGGTCCTGGCCCTGTCCAATTCCGGCTCGACTGCCGAAATCATCACCCTGCTGCCGTTGATCAAGCGCCTCGGCATCACTCTTATCAGCATGACCGGCAACCCGGACTCAGAACTGTCACGCGCAGCGGACGTTAATCTGGACGCACGCGTTGCCGAAGAGGCCTGCCCGCTCAATCTGGCGCCGACCTCCTCGACCACTGCCGCGCTGGTACTCGGTGACGCACTGGCCATCGCACTGCTTGAAGCCCGCGGATTCACAGCCGAAGACTTTGCGTTCTCGCACCCGGGCGGCGCACTGGGCCGGCGTTTGCTGCTTAAAGTAGAGAATGTGATGCACAGCGGCGAGAGCCTGCCGGTGGTCAACCGCGGCACCAGCCTGCGCGATGCGTTGCTGGTAATGACCCAGAAAGGCCTGGGCATGGCGGTAATCCTTGAGGCGGACGGCAAACTGGCCGGGATCTTCACCGACGGTGACTTGCGCCGCACGCTCGATCGCAATATCGATGTACGCACTGCAACTATTGATCAGGTCATGACCTCTCATGGCAAGACCGCTCGCGCCGAAATGCTCGCAGCGGAAGCCCTGAAAATAATGGAAGACCACAAAATCAACTCGCTGGTGGTTGTCGATGACAACGACCGGCCAACAGGCGCCCTCAACATGCACGATCTGTTGCGCGCCGGTGTTCTGTAATGACTAAACAAGCACTGAGCCCCGAACTGCAAGCGCGCGCCGCCAAGATCAAGCTGGCGATTTTCGACGTCGACGGCGTACTGACCGACGGCAAACTGTACTTTCTGGTTGATGGCAGCGAATTCAAAACCTTCAACACCCTCGACGGCCACGGCATTAAATTGCTGATCCAATCCGGCGTGCGCACCGCTATTATCACCGGTCGCAAAACACCGGTGGTTGAACGTCGCGCGCAAAACCTCGGCATTCAGCACCTGTACCAAGGGCGAGAAGATAAACTGGTGGTACTGGACGAACTGCTTGGCGAACTCGGTCTCGACTATGCTGAAGTGGCCTACCTCGGCGATGACTTGCCCGACCTGCCGGTTATTCGCCGCGTTGGCTTGGGTATGGCAGTCGCCAGCGCCGACCCGTTTGTCCGCGAACACGCCTTCGCAGTGACTCAGGCCAAAGGCGGAGAAGGTGCAGCACGCGAGTTTTGCGAGCTGATCATGCAAGCCCAAGGCAGCCTCGAAGCTGCTCAAGCCGCTTACTTATAGAATTGATTATGCCTAACCCACGTAAATTGCTGTCACTGCTGCTGTATGCCATTGGGGCTGCATTGCTCGTGGCCGTCGGTTACTGGAACATCAACCAGGAAACCTTCTCGGATCGCCAGCCAGCGGCAACTAACGACAGCCCAATCGATTTTTATGTGGTTAATACCTCTACCGTGCAATACATGCCGGACGGTAGCCGCCACTACACCTTGAAGGCCGACAAGCTGGAACACTTCAAGGCGACCGACATCACCAACGTGACGCTGCCTAACCTGATGTTTTACCGTGGCACGGAATACCCGTGGCACGTTCGCAGCGAAAAAGGCGAGATTGGCCCTGGCGGCCAGGAAGTCGAGCTGATCGACAAAGTGAAGGTCGAGCGCACCGATGCAAAAGGCCGCCCGACCATACTCAATACCAGCAGACTGACAGTATTCCCCGATAAACAATATGCGCAGACTGAGCAAGC
>MDTG01119864.1_pt1 | contig 13090 bp, 11 predicted proteins | sample 811421 | NCBI WGS metagenome assembly MDTG01 (sample SAMN05326645, study PRJNA326480) | marine metagenome | isolation source: seawater | place: Pacific Ocean: South East | collected 2011
CTCTAAGTAATAAAAATGCTTAATGTTAATTGATATAAAACTTAAAAATAAGTATACATTTAAATGAATAATAATATTTAAAGAATAAACTAAATACAAATTAACCTCATTTTTAAGGTTTAATCTTGAATAATTGAAAACATTGATTGGATAACTAAAAATAATTAAAAAAATAAACAGCTGTAAAATAATAGATAAAATTTCAATCATTTTTTTTTAAAAAAAAACAGTTATCCTCATTTTTTAAAACCTTATAATTGTGTAAATAATTTTCACTGGGAAACTTTTTTTTATAACTAATTAAAAAAATATAGGTTGGCTCATCGTTTATTTTATGCGATTTATACTCATAAAAAAAACCTTTTATACTCGGAAAGTCTCCATAATTTTTTACTGAAAAATTTGAATTAATTATTTTATCGTTAATATTATTTTTAACAAAGCCATATCCTTCTCCATTACAGAATCCATAAGCTGTACCTAGCCTTTTGTTATAGTCATTTGAATAAATTAGATAGATCTTTTCAAAAGTATTAATATTTATAGTAAAAAAAATTATAATTAGAAAATAATAGAAATTAGTTTTCAGAAATTTTGTCATTTTTAAAATAAGCGATTGTAATTATATAAACAATTAAAGATATAAAAACTGCATAAAAATTTTTATTTGAAAAAAGACTAAATAGAATAGGAATAAAACACAAAAAATTTAAATAAATTATTGTTTTGAGATATCCAATTTTTTTAATCATCATATGGTGTATGTGGTTTTTATCAGCTTTGAATGGATGTTTTTTATTAAAAATTCTATGAATTGCTAATCTTAGTAAATCATACCCTGGAATACACAAACAAAGAAAAACAAAATCTGATGGAATATTTATAGTTGTATTATTAAATATATAAATTAGAAAAATAGAAATTAAAAAAGAAAGAATATATGATCCACTGTCACCTAAGAACATTTTATTTTTAGAATTTAAATATAATAACAGTATTAGAGATGGGATCAAATAAATATAAAAATCTATAAATCCAAAAAAAATATAAATAATAAAAATTAAAAAAATAAAAAAAAGAATATTTTGAAGATTAATACCATCATACATATTGAAAGCATTTTGAAAAATTACCAAACAAAATACCGTAAAAGGTAATGAAAAAATTCCAAGATCATACTTATGACCAGAAGAAATTATTATTGTTTTTAAAACAAAGTTGTCATTTAGGTATAAAAAGAAAAAAAAGAGAGCGATACTTAATGATAGTTTTAAATTTGCTTTTATACCAAATTTATCATCAATAATTCCAAAAATAAAAATGATAATTATGAAAAGAAAGAGGTTCATATCTAATATTAAATTATTTGTTAAGGTAAAATAATTCTCTAGACAGAAAATAATTAAAATATTTAAGAACAAAAATATGCCTCCCGTCAAAGGAACATTGAATGTATGAATTTTCCTCACTTTGTCAGGTATATCCATAAGTTTGAAGATTTCTGCTAACTTATAATTTATAAAATAAAAAAAAGTATTAATCAGGATCAAGATTATAAACATAATTATATTTTCTAAGCTCATTTAGAGTCTCTCAGTGCCAGATAAAACCCAATTGGTAAAAAAAAGAAAATAGAAAGCCAATTATTATAGAAATTTCCACTAGGTATAAATGGTAATATCTGAATAAAAATCATAGATAATAATAGCACTTCTTTATTTCTAAGTTTGTCTTTATATTTATTTTTATAAACTTTTATAAATTGTACCAATACATAAATTAATAAAGAAACAATAATTAGTAAATTTATAATCCCATTTTCAGAAGCCACCTGTAAATATATATGATGAGGGTGAGTATTACACCCATCTCTAAAATATATTTTGCCATCATATAAAAATAATTTTTGATTTTTTTTTACAAAAGTATTATTTAAATTTGTAAAACTTTTATCAGTAATTTTATTAGCATCAAAATACTTGATTCGAGTTTCATATATTGGTTTGTTAATAAAATCTCTTAATTTTTTTACGTTCACAACAGTTTTAGTATGATATTTGTCATTATTTTTATAATAAATATAAAAAATATCTTTTTCAGGTTGTGTTACATCTTTTAAAAATAAAATATAATCATCATATCTTGCATATTCAGTAAATCTTTCATCTACATCTTTTTTTACTGAATAACTCTCTTTACTACACATAAAACGAAAACTTTTATTTCCACCACCTAAAATAAATTTGTTTTTAAATATGTTTATTGCGGTTTTAAAATGATCCTCATGTCTAGTACTAAATAAAGAAAACTTCTGATTATTAAAATAAATTTGATTTATAGAGTGCAAAACTATTCTTTCAATAGGCTTCGAAAATTTTTCATTTGGAGAAAAATAGATAAGCAATATAATAAAAGTTAAAATTGAAAAAAAGAAAGTTAATAAAAATTTTTTTAAATTAGGAAAAAAAATTATAACGATTAAAAGTTGTACAAAATAAATTATTATTGCAGATCTTTCGCCACTTAAAAATATTAAATAACTAGCCAACAAAAAGTATGATACGAAAAAATATTTTTTTATTTTTTTATTTTTAACCGAAGATATAAAGATTAACCCTAAAGGAAATAATCTTGCAACAAAACCGCCCAATACTTTTTCTTCCCCAAAAAAACTTGAGAATCTATCGTTTGTCATTTTATCAATTGGTAAATTGAAACCAAATAAAAAAAATAATATTGAGTCAATAAAGAAAATTAAAAAAATTAGTGTTACAACTAGACCTAATTTTTCAACTATTTCTGCATTAAAATTGTAAAAGTAATATAGTATTATCACAAAACCCAGATATCTTAAGTAAGGAATAGATGATTTTAGAGATATAAATTTATCAATAGATAAAGATGATGATAGAATTCCTATTAAATAAAAAATTATAAATATATATATAAACTTTTTTAAGTATTCTCTAATTAATATTTTGTTATTCAGATATAAATTTATTGAACTAATAAATAATATAATGATTGCTATATCAGATAATAATGGACCGGTTATTAATAAAACTGGTATTGATAGAATTAAAAAGTAGTTAAATTTAGTGTAAATACTCATAATATAATGAATTAAGTAATAATTTATTTAAATAAACCCTCAATAAAATTCAAGTTGTTTATTTGAAAAGATGTAAAACTTATCAATAAAGTTAAAATTATTATTAGTTTTATTAATAATTTTGATTTTAAATAACAATGAATTATTAAAGGTAAAAATCTAAATTTTTATAAATTGAGGTTTTTAAAATGTTTATTAATTTTTTTTTTATTTAAAAAATATTTTTTGTTAACTTTAATTTTTGCACTACTCTCATTATTTAATAAATTCCTCAAAAAAATAAATTGCTTTTTTACATCATTTGTTTTTTTTTGAAAAATAGAACCTCTATTAAAATACATTTCTTGACTATTTTTCTGTCCAAAATGAATTACTCTCGTTCCACAACTAAGAGAATCTAGGCAAAAAAGACTATGCACATTTTCAGTGTTATTAATTGCAAATTTAGATTGCGATATATAATTCAAAGCCTTTTCTCTCTCTAAATCACCAATATATGATGAATTTTTTAAATATGGATTATCGCCAATAATTATGACTTTGTAATTATTAATTATCAGTTTTTTAATCAAATTTTTTTGAAGTAAGTTATTCTTATTCTTATTTAACCTATAGTAAAAAATTAAATCATATTTTTTATTTTTATTTAAATTTTTTTTATCATAAATATTTAAACAATAATTAAATATAAAGTTATTCTCTTTTTTTATGTATGGTTTTAATAGATCTGTAGAGAAGATAACCTGATTAAATTTTTTTTGAATAATTTTTAAACTTATTTCATATAAAATAGGGAACAGATATTTTCTTACATAATATTGAAAAGATTTTGATTTTGAATAATTTGCGCCCCCTGTAATCGGACCTAAGATAGTTTCTTTTGGCAAAAAAAGAAATAATAAAAAATTCCATAAGGGTAAATAATTTAAGTAAATTGTTTTTTTTTTAGATAAATGTGATAACCAAATGTTTAATAACCCCCAGAATGGATAAAAGTAATTTCTTAAGAAATTTGTTTTAAAGATTATATTTTTTTTTTTTAATTTTGAATATTCTTTTCCATTGATATAAATTTTTTTATACTTTTGAATAGTACAATCATTAATAAATTTTCTTGCTAATAAACCTTCTCCCCTTGATTTTGAAAAATCACAAGCCCAAGCATATAAATACTCATTTTTACGCTTAGTCATTTCTTACTAGTATTATATTTTTAAATTTATTATTCACATATCCCTTTGAAAAATAATAAAATGAAATCACTAACCTTTTAATTCTTCTAATCGTTTCAGTTCTTAATCTCCAAATTGTTTCTAAACCATAATTTTCTAAAGATTTAGGTGGAGGTTTTTCTTCACCCGAGGCCATTTTAAGTCCACCACCAATACATATAATATAAAAATTTTTATTTCTGTATTTAAGATACTCAGCAATGATTTCTTGTTTAGGGGTTGGCAAAGTAATTAGAGTTAATTCATTTTTTGATAATTTAAAATTACACATTTTAGTAATTTCTTTGATTGACCCATATGGTAACTTGTTATTAACAAATTCTTTAAATTTAAAATTTTTCCTCAAAAATTCCTCTACTTTTGGACTCGAATTTCCTATTATTCTAATTTTATTTATATTTGAGGGAAGTTTAATATTCTTTATTAAATCTCGACCAGGAAGTTTTGGTACATTTTTTAGTAAAGTATTTTTAAATAACCCATCTGGCCAACAATGTAATTCATCATAAATTTTTATGTCATTTGAAACCCACGAACCAATAAAAGCTAAATTAAACGCGCTTAGTACAAAATTATTTTTAAAAGATATCTCTTTTGCTTTAGAAATAAATTTTAGTTTAATTTTATTTTCATAAAAATAACCATGCAGTTTTTCTAATATTGTTTCTTTTAAAAAATATTTTTTTACAAAGCTCTGATTATCAATTTTCTTTTTATTAATATTTTTAAAAAAACTTATTAATTTTTTATTATTGTTCTTTATTTTGAAATTTTGTACCGCAAACCCTAGGGAGTTTTTATTTATTAAATTTTTGGTTTCACCTCCTATAAGTCCTAAAATTGGTTTATTAAAATTAAGATACGTGGAAAATTTACCTGGAATTGTTGAATCAAACACTTTCCCCTCTTTTAAAGTTACCAATAATACATCAGCATTTTTAAAAAAAGGATAAATTTTATCAACCGATTTATGGCCAAAAAATTTTATATTATTTATTTTTTCTTTTTTGATTGTTCCTCTGATTTTATCAAGCCAACGTCCAGTACCAATAACAAAAACTCTAAATTTTAATTTTTTGAATTTTTTACATAATTCAACAACTTTCTCAAAGCCTTGAGCCTCACCAATATTTCCTGTAAATACTATCTTGGTTTCTTTCGGATCTTTTTTAAAAATTCTATTTATTTTTACATCATTCTTTTTCCTTATGCTTTCTGGCCAAGAAGGAAAATAAATCAATTTTTGCTTTGTGTTATTATTTTGTGATTTCTGTATTTTGTTTAAATAGGATTTAGATTGCGCCAAAATGCAATTTTGTTTTTTATAAATAAAATTAACAACTTTAGTTAAGATATACTTATTAAAACTTGATTTTACATATTTTAATTCAAATATAATATCTGGCCAATAATCTAGTAACCATAAAACTAATTTACTATTTTTAAAAAAATTGATGTAAATTGAAATCAAACTTACAGTTACAGGAGATGTTGCGAATGTCAAAATATAGTCATATCTTTTTCCTCTCAATTTAAAATGTGAAAAAAAAATTCCAGACAAAATAAAAGAAAAGAAATTTAAAAATAAACTGATAGAATCACCTTTTCCTCTAGAAAAAGAAGGTATCCTAATAATATTGATATTTTTATCAAATTTTTTGTCATCATATTTATAATTTTTGAACACTCCCTTAAATGGATAATTAGGATAAGTAGTATATATATCAACTCTATGACCCTTTTTCGAAAGATATTTTGAAAGTTCATTTATTCTAAAATTCTCAGGCCAAAAATATTGGCTTACAATTAAAATGTTCATTATTAGGATTTCTTATTCCAAATGTACTTATTTATGTAAGGAATTTTTGATGCAATAATCTTACATAAGTTTTTTGAAAAGTCAGAGTTTTCATACTCTGTTAATGATCTATTTAAATTTAAATTATTAAGTTCTAATTGAAATATTTTTTTAAACGAATTTAATTCTAAATTTGAGACTATTGTTGAAGTTTTTTCAAAAATTTCTTGTCTCTCAAACGTGTCTCTTAGAATTATTGAATTTAAATTCAGAATCGAAGCTTCCTCAGGTATACTTCCACTATCGGAAATCACCAATCTAGAACCCATTTGTAAGGTTACATAGTCACTAAAATTAAAAGGTTTCATAATTCTTATACTGTTTAACAGTTTTTTTTTAAAAGTTTTTTTTTTTAATATATTCCTTAATCTTGGATGAGCTGAGACCAAAACAGGATTTTTAGTTTCTTTGGACACGAAATTTATTATCTTTATGAACTCATTTATCTTGTTATTATTTAAAAGATTTTCTTCCCTGTGAAAACTAATAAGGAAGTAGTTGTTACTTTTTAAGTTGTATTTTTTTAATACTCTACTTTTAGAAAATTTTTTATTATAAAAATTGATTACTTCAAACAAGGGACTACCTAGTTTAACAATTGAATTATTTGAAATTCCCTCATTAATTAAATTTTCTCTCGCAAAACCACTGTAAACAATGTTCAGATCTGAAATATGATCAATTATTTTTCTATTTATTTCTTCTGGAACATTTTGGTCAAAGCACCTATTCCCAGCTTCAATATGAAATAAAGGTATTTTATTTCTTTTTGCAACATACGCTGTAAGAGCACTATTTGTGTCTCCTAAAACTACAAATCCATCAGGTTTTTCTTTTAAAATGATTTTTTGAATTTCAATTAAGTTTTTTGATAAAATATCAAATGTTTGTTTTTTTGAGTGCTTAATTATGTAGTCAGGTTTTTTTAAATCTAAGTCTTTAAAAAAAATTCTACTTAATTCTGGGTCATAGTTTTGATTTGTGTATACAAGTACATGATCAAATAATTTATCAAACAAACTTAAACATCTTGATAACCTTATTATTTCTGGTCTTGTTCCAACAACTGTTAAAATTTTATATTTATTCATTAATATAGTATGTATCAGATTTATTTATCTCAAACTCTTCATTTGCCCAAATTATACCGATCACAGTTTCCTTTCCAATATTTTTTACAGTATGCAGCCACCCCGGGACCGTTTCTATAACTTTATGCTCATTTTCTTTTAAAAAATATGTGTTAATTTTATTATTAATTAAATTTTTAAATTCAAATTTTACTCTTCCTTTTAAAATTAGAAATTTCTCAAGTTTTGTATTGTGATAATGCATGCCCCTTATTTTACCTTTTTTAATTGTAAAATATGAGATTTGACCACTATTTCCCATTTTTAAAAATTCTGTGAAATAACCTCTATGATCCTCTTTTTTTTTTAACTTATAAACATATTTTCTTGTTGGGGTGTAAGTTAAAAATGAACTATACATTTTTTTTAATACTAGTGCATCCACATTTTTAATTCCGAACCAATTTCTGTTTTTTTTAAAATAATAAAACAATTCAGCAAGTTTTTTTGATGTTATTGAAATATAATTATTTATATTTATTATTTTATTTTTTTTAGTGAATTTTAGTTCCTGTAAAAACAACTCTATTAAATCATCAATATATATTAACTTAACTTGTTTACCTGGATTTAAAATTTTAATTTTTTTTGATCTTGAAATATTATACGCAAATGTTGCAAATACTGAATTATAATTCTCTTTCGACCATTTTCCATAAACGTTTGGTATTCTGTAAATAGAAACAACTGAACTAGTTTTTTTTGTACATTTAATAAGTTCTTTTTCAGAAATTAATTTTGTTTGAGCATAAATATTTTTTTTATTATTCATAACCTGTGTGGATGAAGAAAATATAATTTTTTTTTTTAATTTATTTTCAATTATAATTTCAGATATTTTTTTAGAGAGATCTACATTGTTTTGAAAAAAATCTTTTTTATTTTTGGACCTATTCTCACCAGCTAAATGAAAAATAATATCAGACTTTAAAATCTTACTCTTAAGCTGATTAAGATTATTTTTTTTATTAAACTTTATAATATTAAAACTTAGGTTTTTAAGTACAATTATTAAATTTTTTGCTATAAATCCATCAGATCCAGTTATAAGTACGTTCATTTAAGTCTAAATTAAAACTTTAGATTTATTCAATAAATTTATTGTCTCATTAATATTTAATAATTTTTTTTGATCAGAACTATAATTTTCGGAAATAGATTTTTGTTTGCTACCTTGTTTAAAATATTTACTATAATTTAAGTCTCTTAAATCAGGATTAACAATAAAAAAATTACTTTTTTCTTTACATAATCTTCTTTCTTCAGAACTTAATAAAGTCTCATGCATTTTTTCTCCATGTCTAATACCAATTTTTTTTAATGGATGATTTGATTTTTTATAAATTTTTAATAATGCTTTTACTAGAGTAATCAAGTTGGTAGAGGGAGATTTTTTTACAAAGAGTTGACCATTTTTTCCATTTTTAAATGCATAAAAGACTAAATCCAATGCATCTTCTAAAGTCATCATAAATCTTGTCATATGAAAATCTGTTACAGTAATTGGTTGATTATTTTTAATTTGATTAATTATAAGTGGTATTACAGAGCCTCTTGACCCTATCACATTACCATATCTCGTTACGCAAACCGTTGTGGAATTTTGTTTTAACAAGGATTTAGATAATGCAACTTTTTCCATTAACGCTTTTGATATACCCATTGCATTAATAGGATATACAGCTTTATCTGTACTTAAACATATAACTTTTTTAACTTTGTTTTTAATAGCAGAACTTATAATATTATTAGTACCCAAAACATTTGTTTTAGTTGCTTCCATTGGATAAAATTCGCATGAGGGAACTTGTTTAAGTGCAGCAGCGTGAAATATATAATCAACATCTTTTGTTATATTATCAGTACAATCTAAATCTCTTATGTCACCAATATGAAATTTAATTTTACTGGAGTTAAATTTCTCTCGCATATCATATTGTTTTTTTTCATCACGACTTAAAATACTTACTTGGCCAAAATTAATTTTATTTTTTAATATATTTTGTAAAAATTGATTGCCGAAAGAACCAGTACCTCCAACTATTAAAATATTTTTGTCTTTAAAATTAATTTTACTTATACCATTCATAATTTTTATCTTTTTTTAAACCCTTCCTATCATAATATCCCCGACAGTATGACAAAAAAATTCCAATTCTATACAATTTCGGTAAATATAAAAAAATATTTCTTTCAATAAATACAATGAAATTTTCTATAATTTCAATTAATGGATAGATTAATTTTATTTTTGAAAAAAAGTTAACTACAAAATTATTTTCAATTTTAAAATAAATAGTATCTTTCCATGATTGAAAATTTATTTTTTTCAAGGCAACAACAGAATGTCTACTTAAAAAATATATTTTGTTTAAGTAACTTCTATAATCCCTATCATCTAAATGATAAACTAATGGCCTTGATGGAATAAATCTAAAACCATTTTTTATTAATCTAAAACCAAATTCATAATCTTCAAATCCATATCCACCAAAATCTTCGTTAAAATATTTTGTTTTTTTAAGAAGTTTTGAATTTTTCATACCCATATTCATGGTGACAATATTTTTAGCATATAAATTATTTTTTTTTCTTAAACGTTTATCTGTATTTATAAAATGTCTTGATTGTCGGTAACGTATAAAATTCTCTTTTTTAATTTTATAATCTAAATATTTAACTGAACCACATAAAATGTCATTGTCGCTTATTTGCTTTAAGAGATCTATGTAATCTTTTAGAAAATTTCTATCTGGCAAACAATCATCATCAATTAATATTAAGTATTTTCCTTTAGCGTTATTAATACCTTGATTTCTTTTAATTGCATTACTATTTTTTCTTATAGTAAGAATTTTTAATTTTATATTTTTTTTTTTTTTAAAATTATGAAAAACGTAACTTAATTTTTTATTTGTTTTACTTATTATAAAAATTTCAATATTTACTCTTGATGGGCAGTGATTTATGAGGTTACTTACAATCTTTTTTAATTTTTTATTTCTTTTATAAGTAGGAATAATAATACTTAATAAAAATTTTGACATAAGGTTTGTTAGAGATATGGTAAGATTATACTATAACAAATAAATTGAAATATCATTCTGTCATTTTAGTTTATCAAAAAGAGATTTTAATTTTTTTAGATTGTCGGAAAGATCATGATGGTTATTGCCTATTGCAAATCCATTTTTTGAAATATAATCAGCATTTTTTAATTTTCCGTGAATTTTAAAATTAAAATATTTACAAACTTTATTTTTGATAAAGTTTCCTGAAACAATCGGTCTACATTCAACACCTATATTTTTAAGTTTTTTAATTAAATTATTTCTTTGAATTTTAAGTTCTTTCTTGATTACAAAAGTTAACCAAAAGCTACTACTTTTTCCAATTTCTTTTTGTAAAATGAATTTACTATTTTTAAAAATATTTTGATATATTTTAGCATTTTTTCTTCTTTTCTTTATTAAATTTGGCAATTTCTTAAGCTGCTCAATACCTGCTGCAGCATTTATTTCTGTCGATCTTAGATTATAACCAGGTAATAGAAAATTAAATGAATTATCAAAGTCACTTTTGGATTTATTTTCAATTAAATTTTTTTTAGGTAAATCTCTAATCCAGCCATGTGATCTCAAACTTAAAATTATTTGATACAATTCTTTATTATCAGTTGATATCATTCCACCTTCAACAGTTGATATATGATGAGAATAATAAAAGCTTGAGGAAGACATAAGACCGAAAGTACCAGTTTTTTTATTTTTGTACTCAGATCCTAACGACTCACAATTATCCTCTATTAATATAATTTTTTTACTCTTAATTAACTTTAGAATTTTATTAAATTCGTTTGAGTTTCCGCACACATTAACTGCTAATATTAATCTTGTCTTTTTATTTATAGCTTGAGTTAATTGATGAATGTCAAAATTTAGTGTTTCTAAATCAACATCAACAAATTTTAGCTTAAGTCCGTACTGCTGTAATGGACTATATGTTGTGCTCCAGCCAATCGCTGGCACAATAACCTCATCTCCTCTTTTTAATTTTTTTTTTTTATCTTTTGTGTAAAAAAGAGCAGCTATCATCAATAGATTAGCAGAAGATCCAGAATTAACCATTACTGAGTAATTTGTTCCAATATAATGAGAGTATTTTTTTTCAAATTTTTTAACATTTTTGCCCTGAGTAACAAATTTACTCTTAAGTACATCAATGATAGCTGAGAATTCTTTTTTATCCCAAGTATCAACTGACAGTGGATGTTTGATCTTCATATTTTTTTTTATATTCTTTATATGTTTTTTTAATTCCCTGTGTCAGAGAAACTTTAGCCTTCCATCCTAACTTTTTTGAAATACTTACGTCTAGTAGTTTTCTTTTCATGCCCGTAGGTTTTTTTTTATTAAAATAAAATTTTGCACTAGGTAAAATAATTTTGGAAGCTTTTTTATAATAATTTTCAACGGTATAGTCTTTTCCTGTACCAATATTTAATACAAGGGGCAATTTTGGAAAGTTTTTAATCGCAAATAAAATTGCCTCAGACAAATCAGAAATATACATAAATTCTCGTCTTGCTTTACCATTACCCCAGATTTCAATATGTTTAATTTTTTTTTTCTTGGCATCACTTAATTTTTTTATTATTGCTGCTAGAAGATGAGATTTTTCAAGATTATAATTATCGTTTGGACCATAGAGATTTGTTGGTACTAACGTTTTATAATTATATCCATCTTTTTCTGAAATAAATTTGCATATTTTTATTGAAAGAAATTTGGAAACTGCATAACCTTCGTTTGTGGGTTCAAAATTTCCTTTAAAAATTAATTTTTCACTTATTTTTTTTTTTATATTTTTGGGATAAATACATGAACTACCTATATTTAAAAAATTCTTAATCTCACTCTGATATGATGCCATAATAACATTTTTATTAATATTTAAATTTTCAACTAAATATTCTAATTGATTGTTGACATTATCCTGAATACCACCAACTTTAGCTGCACAATGAATTACAAAATTTATTTTGTTTTTTTTTATGTATTGCTTAGTTTTATTGAAATTTAATAAATTTAATTTTTTTCTGTTTGGAGTAAATATTTTATAATTAAGTGTTTTAACCAAACTCTTGCCAAGCATTCCACTTGATCCAGTGATTAATATTCTTTTTTCATTATTTAATTTTTGTATAATCCTCATTTACCATTTCTTTAACTAATTGATAAAAAGATATTTTAGGCTTCCATCCTATTGTATTTCTTATTTTGGAGGAATCACCTTTCAAATAATTAACATCAGTTGGTCTTAAATATTTTTTGTTTATTTTAATGATTACTTTGTTTGTAATTTTGTCTATACCCACTTCTTTTAAGCCCTTTTTCTTCCAAATAATTTTAAATCCAAGTACTTTACCTGCAGTTTCAACAAATTGTCTTACAGAATATGTTTTGCCAGTTGAAACAACATAATCACCAGGTTTATTTTTTTGTAAAATTTTCCACATTGCCTCTACATAATCCTTGGCATGTCCCCAATCTCTTTTCGCATCTAAATTTCCAAGATATAAGGTGTTAATTAATCCTTTTTTGATTTTTGATAGTCCTATTGTTATTTTCCTTGTTACAAAAGTTTCTCCTCTTCTGGGAGATTCATGATTAAACAAAATGCCATTTGAGGCATGCATATTATAAGATAATCTATAATTTTTTGTAATCCAATATCCATATAGTTTTGCAACTCCATA
>MDTG01261374.1_pt1 | contig 13090 bp, 15 predicted proteins | sample 811421 | NCBI WGS metagenome assembly MDTG01 (sample SAMN05326645, study PRJNA326480) | marine metagenome | isolation source: seawater | place: Pacific Ocean: South East | collected 2011
AAAAGAGCAAGTTGAGACCGCGGATCAGGCTCAGGCTCAGGCTCAGGCTCAGGCTCAGGCTCAGGCTCAGGCTCAGGCTCAAATGTGGGATATAGACAGAAAGGTGAAGGACAAGGCCAAAAAGAAAGGTCGGGCAGAGGAGAAACTTGTCTTTCGAACACTAGAACGAATTTCGGACGTCGATGAGAATGGATGGGGCTTTCACTTCGACTCAGAAAATATAGTGACTCGGACATGGGGGGCGGCGGAAGCAGCTGGAATTGAGGTCGGTGAGATCATCTACGCTGTGGACGGTAAGGAAATCGAGGAAATGGGCAAGAAGAGCCGGGAGAAGATGTGGAGAAAGGTGCAAAATCCGAGAATCGCACTCTTCAAAGCTCCAAGTCACACAGTTGCGACGGATGGAGATAGCCGCACGACAGGTCAAGCCTTACGTCTCGTCATAGAGGCGAAACGGGGTGCTGGCGAGCCGGGTCCCCTCGGGGGTGTGAGTTTTACTGAATACTCGGATAAGAAGATGGCCCTTCAGAATCAGGGAAGGTCTCGGTCAATCGAACTACATAAAATGATGGTATACGAGTCAGGCGCGGGCTGGTGGGCGGGCGGCAAAGGCAACCCTAGATGGTTCTGGCTTGAGGAGGAGGAGCCCAAGAAGAAGAAGAGGGAGTACAAGTTGAGCTGGGGGAAGGATAAGGATAAGCAGAGTGAAGAAACAAAAGGTCCGTTCATTCTATTAGGCGCAAAGGTCTACGACGATACCAGGCGTATTCTGTCGCTGTTCTATCAGGATGAAGAAGTTCGGAAGAAGGTGATCGTCGGAGCGCCGGATCGGAAAACGTACGAAAAGTGGTTGTGGGGCTAATCAGGTGCATAACCAAAGCAGGTGGCGGTATAAGATTCAAAAGAAAAAAAAAAGAAGAAAACTCAAAGAGAAGTAATTTAAATCCATGAAAGTATGAAAGTATGAGAGGGAAAAAATTTTTTCCAGATATGGGTGGTGAAGGTTCTATGGATGTAGATGCTATGGATGAAGATGATTGAAGATCACATATCAAATGTGATAATATATTTACGATTATCTTCTTCTTTCTTAGGGGATAATTGATCATTATTATTATACATTAAGCGATAAGTAATACATTTTTTCCCTTGAATACTTTTTTCGATACCGATACATTTATAGTTGAAAGTTTTCAAGAATTGTCTTAAAATAGTAATACTCCTTTTTTCAGTAATATTTTCCAGATATTCTTTTGATTTGCAAGGGAGATAATAATTATTGAGAGTATCTTTTAATTCAATCATTTTATCTACGGTATTTAATTCTTTCATATTATCTTTTGTAAAAAAACGAGTATCTTCTAAATCGGTTAAACCGAAAGTATCTAAGATAGATTGAATAACTACTAAATCTGGATTAATTTTAAACAATTGGTTTTTCTTAGACATTATAATTAAGGAATATAAAATGATTTTAAATAAAAAACAAATCAATCGTTCTTACTTTAGAAAAGATATATATATATATTCTATAGTAATATAAAATGAGTGAAAAAGTCGATATCAAAGAGATCAAACCACTGGATGTTTGGACGATAATTGAAACATATTTCAGGGATAATCCGAATTACAAAGTTCAACACCAAATAGATTCATTCAATGAATTAATCGAATCAAAGACAAATGGTATTGAATATATAATTAAACGTGAAAATCCTCAACTCCTATACAAAGAAGAAATAGATGGTCAATATCGTTATCAAATCAGTATTTTTTATGGCGAAACATTAGAAGTCGATGGAGAGAATAAAGGGGAAATCAAAGATGTTTCAAGCGATTTCTTTATATCAAGTCCGATAGAATATATCGACGGAAAATCAAAATATATGTATCCAAACATAGCAAGATTAAAGGGATATACTTATGCATCATCAATATTATGTAATATTGGTGTTATTTTCAAAGACAATCAATCTGGGAAAGAGATCGTGAGGAACTTTGAGAAAGTGAATATAGGAATGATGCCAATCATGGTGAAATCTAAATTATGTATTTTGAAGGATTTAGATGATATAAGATTAGCTGAATTGGGAGAATGTCCCTATGATCAAGGAGGATATTTTATAATCAATGGTAAAGAGAAGGTATTTTTATCTCAAGAAACGAAGATTAATAATATTTTGTATATTAATTCTCAATCAGATGTTGCGATACCATTACAGGCTGCATTAAAAAGTATTTCAAAGGAAGGTTTTCAATCATCAAGAACAAATCATATATCACTCAATAGAGTTTTATTGGATTACCAGCCAAGTAATACAGATGTTGCGCTTCATGAAAAGAAATATGTTTATCGGATTACAGTTCGTATCAAAAACATAGAAATGAAGATACCATTATTTATATTATTTCGAGTATTGGGAATTGAAAGTGATAAAGATATCTTATCAACAATTATTTATGATAGTGATCCTGATAGTTTAAAGAATAAATTGATGGAATTACTGGATCCTTCTATTCGGGATTCAGAGCCTATTTATACTCAAAAGGGAGCATACAAATTATTAGCTATGCATACAAAACAGAAAGAAATCATTAATGTAGTTGATTTATTAAAGAATAATTTTTTACCAAATTATGAAAATAATTATGAAAAGACATATTTCTTAGGATATTCAACCAGAAAATTATTATTAACACATTGCAAGATTCAGAATGAAACGGATAGAGATTCGTATTCATACAAAAGGATAGATTTAGCCGGTTCATTGTTATTGGAGTTATATCGAGAGTTATGGGGTATTTTTCAGAAGAATGTATCATTAAAAATAGACAGTGATTTCAAGGTTCATTTTAAGGAATATGGAAATGACATCTCGAATTTAATTACAGAAGACAACCGAAAGAAAGTCTTTAATCCACGGTGCATGGACAATATAATCAAATCATTTGGTTCTATATTCGGAACAAAAGAGAGTGGTCGCCAAGGAATTATACAAGATCTGAATCGGAATGTAATGTTAGGAACATTATCTCATTTAAGAAGATTATCCTATCCATTACCAAGCGGTTCACAGGCATTAAGACCTCGAAAGCTGCATAATTCTCAGTGGGGATTTGTATGTCCATCTGAATCTCCGGATGGTTCAAATGTAGGAATAATCAATCATTTATCAATAATGACGTTAGTATCATTTAATGTTTCTGAAACAGGGATTTATGAAGCTTTAACGGATCATGGATTAATATCATTGAAGAGTATTGTTCATGAAGATTTATCGCATACATGTAAGATATTTTTGAATGGGAAATGGATTGGGATTCATCGGAAGCCGGATTTTTTGTATCGAATAATGAGATTATTGAAATTGAATAGCTACATCCATTTGTATACATCAATCACTTGGGATGTAGATAATAATGAAATCTATGTATTTACAGATTCAGGAAGATTATTAAGACCTATTTTTGTGTTAAAGAAAATAGGACCAAAGTATACAAATGAATTAATAGAAGGCGATTATAATTATGCAGAGAATTGGAATAAATTAATACGGGGTTCAATGTATGAATTAAATCCAGATTTATCTGTTTACGATGAAAGATATTTTAGAGAAGAACTGCAAGAATTAAAGATGAAGAATAAAGATTATATTCAATATTTAGAAGATCATCAATCCCAGATAGAGTATATTGATTCCATGGAAAGCGAGGGTTTATTAATTTCGAAAGATATTTATTCAATTGATAAGAAATATACTCACAGCGAGATACATCCCAGTTTAATATTGAGTGCAGTGACATTAAATATACCCTTTCCAGAACATAGTCAATATCCTCGAAATGTGTTTTCAAGTCAGCAGACGAAAGCTGCTGTGGGAATGTTTTCAAGTGGATTTAATACCCGTTTTGATACATTTTCTCATGTATTAAATTATCCACAAAAACCATTAGTAACTACGCGATATAAGAAATACACAGATGTAGATAAGATGCCATATGGTGTAAATACGATAGTTGCAATTGCATGTTATTCAGGATACAATCAGGAGGATGCAGTTATAATTAATAAATCATCAGTTGAACGGGGAATGTTTCAGTCAGTATATTATCGGAGTTATGATGACAATGAAGGATTAGATGGAAATGGTAATCCATGCGAAGATTGTAGTTTTGGAAATCCGATGTATCAGAAGGACATTCAAAAAAAAATCACAATTAATTTTGATAAATTAGACGAAAATGGATTTGCAAGAGAAGGAGAATATGTCGATGCGAACGATGCAATTATAGGAAAGTATAGCCAATCAAAAACCGGTGAGAATGAAACAATTACATCAATATCAGGGAAGACTGTTAAGTTTGGATCATCCGGAATAGTAGATAAGGTAATTGTTACAAAGAATAGAGATAATAAACGAAGTTGTCGTGTTAGAATAAGAAAACAAAAACTACCTGAAATAGGTGATAAATATTCATCTCGACCCGGACAAAAAGGGGTTTGTGGTATGTTATTAGAACAATCAGAGATGCCATTTACAAAAGATGGAATCGTCCCTGATATAATTGTTAACCCGCATGCGATACCAAGTCGTATGACAATTAATCAATTATTAGAGGTAGTTTTAGGAAAAAGTGCATGTTTAGGTGGATTTTTAGGAGATGCAACTGCATTTCAAAATAATGATATACGTGATTATGCAAAATTAATGGAAAAGTATAATTACGAAGAATGGGGAAATGAAGTTATGTACAGTGGTATAACAGGTGAACAATTAAACACTCAAATCTTTATTGGACCAACATATTACCAGAGATTGAAATATATGGTTGCAGATAAAATGCATAGTAGAGCAACGGGTCCACTCCAGAGTTTAACGAAACAGCCCGCTTCAGGAAAATCAAACAATGGTGGTGGTAGGATAGGTGAAATGGAGCAGTGGAGTTTATGGGCCCACGGTATCTCAAGTTTTATGAGGGAATGCACAATGGAAAGATCAGATAAATACAAGGTAAATGTTGATGGGAAGACTGGATTAATTACTCATAAAGAAGATGAATCGGTATTTGGTGTAGAGATGCCCTATGCAATGAAATTATTCATTCAAGAAATGCAAGGGATGAATATCGCACCTCGATTAATTATGGATGAACAACATGAGAATCAAGATGTCTTTGAGCACATTGAAAACAATTTCAAATTATAAATTTGATTTAAAAAATATCGTAATAAATAGTATAGAATTGAATGACAAAAACGTTATATTTAATAAGACATGGATTTTCATTACACAATGAATTGTATCATAAGATAGGTGTGGATGCATTTCGTCAGCCAGCGGTAGTCGATGCACCATTAACATTTCTAGGTCAACAACAATCAATCGAATTAGGACAACAATGGAAAGAGAAGCATAAGGTGGATTTAGTCCTTGTATCTCCATTAAAGAGAACATTAGAAACGGCTGTGAATATCTTTGGAGATACGAAAACACCGATTATATGTTTAGAGTTTTTAAGAGAATATCCGATAGGAAAAGATACTTGCAATCAGAGATCAAGTATTTTTCAGATGAAAGATGAGTTCCCTCAAATTGATTTTGAGAGTATAATGTATGATAAAGATATGTATTGGACTGAAGAAGCTGAAACATTAGATGGATTAAAAGACAGAATTAAACAAATGAAATTATACATCAAAGATCGATCAGAAACGAATATCGCTATCGTAGGACATAGTTCACATTTAGGTCAATTCAAGGATAATCATATATCTTATATGGAAAATGGAGAATCGGATTTAAAACATTGTCATCCATATGAATATACGTTCAATTAAAGTTGTTGGAAGATAGAGATTAAAGTGTTCAATTGTTGAATCACGATAGGATTATTTGGTAAAAATAGTAGTGAAGAACGATAATGGGATGAACCTGTTTGAAAAGAAAAAATAATATTCAGAAGATCTTGAATAATTTTTTTTTGAAAATGATGAATAATTTTTGCATTGAATCGTTGATAAATTGATTGTTTTGATTGAAATTGAGAATGAAAGAAAAGAAAAAGGATTTGATCAAATAAAATTAAATATTGATCAGGTCCATCATTTTTTTTCGTAACACCGCTTTGTATGATAAAATTATTATTTTCAATAATATATTCATCGGTTGTATTTTTAAATGAGACCGTGCGATGTGTTTCACACAACATTAGTATAGTATAGATTATTATCTCGTTTATTTATAATAAATGTTTCAAAACACAAAACCAACAAAAAAATACGATCCAAAAGTATTTCAGGAATATTTTCGTCAGTTCCAACAGGGAAAAGAAAAAAAGAATTAAAGGTCGTCAAAAAAGAATTAAAGGAAGTCAAAGCAGAATTAAATAACGTCATCAACGGAGAATTACGGGAAGTCGAAGAAGAATTAGAGGACGTCAAAGCAGAATTAAAGAAAAAGGAAAAAGAATTAAATGACGTCAAAGCTGAATTAAAGAAAAAGGTAGAAGAATTAGAGAGATCCAAAAATCAATCTGCAATAAATGTTGCTAACAAAATATCTGAACGAAAAGAATCAGATAGAGAAGCTGGAGAGTTGAGGAATGATAGAGAACAATTAATGAAAACATTAAAATCGGTAAAAGATAAGATTGAGAATATAAAAACACCAGATGAAGATAGTACTAAAAAACTTGATACTATACGGAACAATATAAAGGTTGCATTAGATAAAAGCAGGAAAATGGAGAAGGAGGAAAAAGAAAAGGGGACATCCAAGAAAAAGAAAAAGAAAAAGAAAAGTAGACGTAGAAAGAAAAAGTAAAATAAAAAGTATAAAATATATCAGTAAGTAAATGCTTACGAATAAAGAAAAGTGTAATGAAAAAGTGATTTATTTTTTGTGAGTTTTTTTCTTTTTGAGTGATTTACAGTCGGAACACATTTTCTTGAAATCATTACAACGTATATAGTCACATTGTTCCTTTGTTAATTTTTTTTTTAGTTTATCAGCTTGGGTGGACAATAATGAACATTTAGAACTAAGTTCTGATAAAATAGATTTACTTACTGATTCATGCTCACAACAACATAAGCATACATAACTGCATAATGATTCAAGTATCATTAATGATTGTAGATAATCACCCAATGGTTTGCAATATTCTTTTTTACATTCACACATTTTTTCAATTACTCTATTTTTAGTATTGTGACAACAATTTCCTAAACTCTTACATAATGATTTACAATTATAAACATGTTTCATTTATACTTTAATTTATATTTTAATTTTTATATTAAATAATAATATGAAATTATTTATATTACTCTTATTATTATTTTTATTCATAATAGGGGAGTGCACCAAAAAGAGACCTCAAATGGATGCTCAGGAAATTGTAAAATATATTGAAGGATATACAGTGGATGATGAAGAAGATAAATCAGAAAAGAATGCAAAGAATATTGAAGGAAACAAATTAGAAATATGTGGAACAAATCCAATGACGGGTTGGTTTAGAGACGGTTACTGTAAAACAGATGAATATGATCAAGGAACCCATACGGTATGTTCTACTATGACAAATGATTTTTTAAACTTCACAAAAAGAAGAGGGAATGATTTAATCACGCCTTCCGATAATAATTTCCCAGGATTGAAACAAGGAGACAAATGGTGCTTATGTGCAAGGCGCTGGAAAGAAGCATATGATAAAAATCTTGCTCCACCTGTAAATATTAATGCTACAAATTATCAAACAGAAAAACATATTGATTTAAATATTTTAAAAAACCATGCAAAATCAATGCCTTTTGAATAATCTCATTTTCTCTCACCCGAACAAGGTATATTCGATTTCTTTATAGAAATATTTCGATTGTAAAATTCTTATTACCATATTTACATCAAACTTTTTTCAAAGAGTAAATATATGACCCAACCAAAAAAATATACAGATGGTTTAAACCGAAAAGATAAAAAAAAACAAATGAGATCTTTAAATCGTTCACGAAAAGCATACAAAACAAAAAAGGGGAAAAAAAAATATTACAAACGACCCAAATTGAAATCATTCAAAGAGAAGAAAAGTTCTTGGACGACTAAGTTTCAAAAAAAATATCCTGAAGCAAAAACAATTACACAAATAGCAAAGGCAACAGGGATACCTAGAAAAGCACTTTTAGCAGTCAAGAAAAAAGGAATGGGTGCGTATTATTCTTCCGGAAGTCGCCCCAATCAAACGCCTCAAAGTTGGGGGATGGCTAGAATGTATTCTTATATACTTGGAGGACCAACTCGTAAAATAGACAAACATATTACTGAGAAATATAATGTGAATTTTAAGTAAAAATTAATATTTAAAACTTGTTCGATGCCACATTGTTCGACCATTTTCTTTCAGAGCAGCAATATGTTTTTGAGTTCCATACCCTTTATTCTTTTGGATCTCATACTTTTCAAGGAGTGTGTTTTCTTCAACTAACTTAAGAATATATTCATCTCTATATTCTTTCGCTAAAATAGAAGCTGCTGCTATATTTAAATATTCATTATCTCCGCCCTGAATACAAACGTGAGGTATTACATCAAAGGTTTCTTGATTGGTATACCAAGGGAAATAATTGCCATCAACTAAAAGAGTATCGATATTGATTTGCTTTACAATTTCATCAATGCATAAATGCATTCCTTTCACGGTAGCTTGTAATATATTCATAGAGTCAATATCTTTTTCAGAGATAAATTGAACGGAATAGGCGACAGCATTTTCTTCAATATATTCTTTCAATGCTTTTCTTTTTTTAGGAGAACATTTTTTTGAATCTTTAATTTCATAGGGAGGTGGATTGAGAGTAATATCATTTAATATGACTGCAGCAACACAAACTGGACCAAATAGACAGCCTCTACCCGCTTCATCAATTCCCACTTCAATGTTATCTTTTTCATAAAATTGTTTCAACATTTATTATATATTCTACTAATAATGAGTTCTTTAAATAAGGGGATTAAAATGTTGAAGCACAAAAGGATTTGGAGAAGTTTGGGTAGAACAGGTTATTTGAGTAATCAAAAAAAACAATCATATACAATTCCGACCCTTAAAAAAGGGAAAGAAACGAAACCGAAAAAGAAAAAAACAAAAAAGATTCAGATTCAGAAAAAGAAGGATGTTTTATCACTTTTTGAAGAAGCGGAGGAAAAATCGGAGAAGGTAGAAGAGGATAAAAAAGAGGAGAAAGAAGAGAAGGAGAAGGTAGAAGAGGATAAAAAAGAGGAGAAAGAAAAGAAGGAGAAGGTAGAAGAGGAGAAGGTAGAAGATGAGAAAGAAGAAGATGAGAAGGTAGATGAGGAGGAAGAAGAAGATGAGAAGGTAGAAGAGGAGAAGGTAGAAGAGGAGAAAAAAGAGAAGGAGGAGAAAAAGGGGGGTGGAGATGGGAATTATAAAAATATCAAAATAACGAATTGGAAAGCTGAGAAGGATAAAAATGAACTGATATTATAATTATTTATCATCATACCAAACGGATGCATTTGAATCTTCAAAGAGTGGTTTTGGGCCTTGGATAATTTTACCTGATTTCGAATGTATTTTCATGATATTGAGAACATATTCTTTTTTATTGACCTTACATTGTTTTAAGACGCGATTCAGCATATAATGACCAGTTGTTTGAAATACAAATCTTCCTTTCCATTTTTGATATATTTTTTGTTTCTTTTTTTCATAAAAGCTTTCTTTCGAGTGATCCATAACCTGTAGAAAAATCTCTTGTTTTTTTTTAGACCCCATGACTGCATTATAAGGTAATTTTTTCTTATCATCGGCCCACGAAACGAAGAAATAATCTTTTTTGAAGAGATGATCTATTTTATGAATAGGATGGATGTCGCAATCTACATAGATACCGCCGTAATGATAAAGGATACAATAACGGATGAAATCGGCTCTTTGAATTGGGACAGTAAAATCATTCCATAATTTTTGATACGATTGAAAATGAGTTTTAATCAATTGATTGCATTTTTGCAGATTCCACATTTTGTGTTGAATCTTATGTTTTTTACAGAAAGCTTTTGTTTTTTGAACGTTTTCATAAAATACGGGTATATCTTTTAAGGGAATTCCATCATCAAAAATGCCATATATCTGATGAACGATTTTCTTAGATGGTGTTGTCTTTCTTTTTGTTTTCTTTTTAGATTTCGGCATTATCTATACAAAGTATTAGAAGATAATTAAGGTTGAATTGCTTCTTTTTCTTCTTTTTCTTCAATTTCCACTTGGATTTCTTTCATTTTAATTTCATCGGGGTTGTTATCTGGTAATAATTGTTCTTGTTCTTTTTTTTCAAGATAATCAGAATCCAATACATTGAAAGAAACAAACTCATTCATATATGCACTCATCATTTTATCATTTTTCACGGATTGATATCCGACTGATAAAGAATTGTATAATTTCATCATCACAAGTAAAACAAAACTCACAAAGCAAGATAAAGTAGATACACTATGATAACTTGTAATAATAATTTTAATCATTAATGCTACATTAATAAAATACACACCACTTGTAGCGATTAACATCTTATAATAGCGTGCATTCATTTTATCCATGACTCTATCTAATTCAGGTTCTTCAACAATTTTTGCTTTCAAGGCATTATCAGGTATATTATTGTCAATATCCAAATATTGAATAGCCCAATGTTCCCTTTTTAGTTCAAAGATATAACACATGATAAATAATGCAAATGAAAATGCATTCCAATAGAAATTCAATTGATGATAGATCCCTGTATTTTCATAATTTTGAGTCAAAGAACATACTTTAACGTCTATCAGCTGGCGTTGAGCATCTCTTGTTTCACACGCTTGAGGGATAAATAAGGATAACATTGTTCCTGTTAGGACTTTGTAGAACTGAAGAACAAATATACCTCCGACTTTGATGCGTTGAATAATATCCTGATCAAACAACATTTTTATTATACAATAGATAATAAGTTAAAAACATTAAATTTTTTTTTAAGTAACGATAAATGGAAATTATAGAAAATTACAAGGATGAGCCGAAAAAAAGATCATTATTATATTTAGCGAAACCTATTTATGGGGGGTGGGTTACATTTACTGCTCACTTATCGAAAAAATACAATTATCCGATTTACAAGATTACAAAGAGAACAGAAAAGAACAAGAGAGATTACGGGTATGAATGTGAATATCATAATATAAGTTTTTCAGATGCTTTGCAATTAGACAATGTATTGATCACAGCGGTAGACAAGCATTACTGGAGATATTTAAGCGCATTCCCTGTAAATACGGAAATTATTATTCATGATCCTACCGAATGTAAGACAACAAAAGAGGGGAATCCCTTAGTCCAATCAATGGATGGTAAGAAACCCTTATTAGAAGATTTCAAGATAATAACGATACGCGAGTCTGTTATGAATTATTTATTTGAAAACTTTAACTACAATTCAAGATTTTTAAAGCATCCATTCTATGAATACAATAAAGATTCAGAAGAAGGATTATCTTATCGAAATGTAAGTATTTGTCGAATCGATTTTGATAAGAACACAGATATAATCCTGAAAGCAAATCAGTTAATTAAGGATAAAGGAAAACATATTTATTGTTTCGGAGCAGAGAATCGAATCTATGTCCATCATAAATTAAAACAATTAGGAATCGATGAATATTGGAAGGGTAAATTTCCCAAAGAGTTTGATTCGAAATATGAAGGAAAGAGTATATTAAAGAATACAAGATTTGTAGTTGATTTATCAACGATAAAAAATGATGGTGGAGGAACTCAATATACATTTTTAGAGGCGATTTATCACAATTGTATATTAATCTTACACAATGATTGGATTGATGCAGGAGAAACATTTCAATCAGGATTCAATTGTTTAGGAGTTTCAAATGAACAGGAATTATCAAATATTATTAATAACGATATTGATATTGAGTTGTATGAATGTATTTTATCCAACAGTCAAAAACTATTGTCTGAACATATTCAGATCGATTGGTCTAAATAGTTAGATAAAAAAAAGAATAATATCTATAATAGTATAAATGTCAGAACTAAAGACGTGTTTAATTTGTCGTAAAGCGGATGAATTATCAAAACAAGATTTACCGAAATGGTCTAAAAAAGAAGGGAATTATTCTCCTTATCCTCAAATGGTAACTTGCGATGAACGATTCAATTTAAGTAAAAGAGATACGCTTGATAAAATCGATACAGAAATAAAGGAAACTGGAATCGAACTTTCTTTAGATTTTGGAAAGCAACAGAAAGATCATTGGATATATTATTGGGCTACGAATCCATCTGAAGATCGATTGAAAATAGAAAATGTTGAAAAAGCTTATGGTGAATATGAAAATCATGGGCTGCAGAAAACGAATAAAGAAGGTAAAGTAACACTCAAAATGAATGCCCCTCAACCATATATTGAAGATGAAAAAACGTATTGCCGTCATGTTCATTATTTATTGGAAGATAAGAGTGAAGAGATCTGGTCCGATATGAAAAGTATTCGAGTGATATGTCATATTTCAATTGAAGAATTAGATAAAATGATTCAAAATAAAGATGCAATGATTATTAATGCATTACCTGAAAAATATTATAAAAAAGAAAAGATTCCAACATCACTTAATTTGCCATTAGAATCATTGAAAGGATTAACGAAAGAATCAAAGCAAAAAAGAGTAGAAGATTTCATAAAGAAAAATTTGTCGAAATATCCAAAGATAGAAGATAAAATTTCTAAGAAAACATTAAGCTTACTTGATATACCAGTTGTAACATATTGTGCACATTCAAAGTGCAATGCTTCAGATAAATTAATCGATGAATTGTATGGTTGTAATGTGAATAATGTTTTCGAATGGTTTGAAGGAATGGAAGGATGGAATAAAGAAAGGACATTTTTTGGAGTTTGAGATCTTCAGATAAAAAAGGGAAATGATGAAGATAACCAGTACAAAGAATTACAGCATCAGCTTTTTGTTCGTGACCATCTTTAAAAATCGCTTTACTCCCGTCTAATCTA
>MDTG01382845.1_pt1 | contig 13090 bp, 12 predicted proteins | sample 811421 | NCBI WGS metagenome assembly MDTG01 (sample SAMN05326645, study PRJNA326480) | marine metagenome | isolation source: seawater | place: Pacific Ocean: South East | collected 2011
TTAGTGTTTGTATCATCATCTTGAATATGATGATAGATAACGGCATGAATGACTTGTTCTAGGTGTCGGTAAGCAATGCCCCTGTTAAGATAATTAATGGAGATTTTTTCACCTTGTTCGGTGATTTTAAGATGGGTAAGGGTTCCTGATGGTAAGGCACGAATAGATTCATTCATAGGGCCACCCCCACGAGAGATACTCCCACCACGACCATGAAAAAATCGTAAGGTGATACCAAATTCCTGAGCGCAAGTCTGAAGATCTTGCTGAACATGCATAATAGTAATTTGCGATGTTAAAGGGCCAACATCTTTATTAGAATCACTGTAACCAAGCATGATTTCTTGTACATCATCACGTTTTGCAAGATAGGATCGATAAAAAGGATCTTCAAATAAGGAGCGCATAATAGAAACAGCTGAATTTAAATCTGTTAAGGTTTCAAATAAAGGAACGATATCAATCATAGCATGATCTATACAACGATTAGAGACCTGTAATAAACCCACTTCTTTAAACAATAACATTAAGCCATAAATATCATCTTTTGATTGTGTCATACTAATGATATAAGATCGAATGGGATTATCAGAAAAACAATAAGCGGGATTTTTGATAAGATCTAACGTATTAAATAGTTCCTGAGACGTGTTAGATAATTTAGCTAAAAAACTAGTGTATCCCATGGTTCGATTATGAATCAGTTCAGTATGTAGCAAAAAGCTATAATCACTTTTTTTCTTAGCTTGTAAATCAATGTGTTCAAAACATTCTTTGATACAGCTATGGTGTACCTCTGAATGTTGGCGAATATCTAAATAGAGGTTCTCAAAGGTTAAAATAGTATCGATCAGCGTTTGTAAGGATCCTAAACTAACTAGGCTGCTATCATGTTCAGCTAACGATTCTTTAATAAGATAACAATCGGCTAATAAGGCATCCATCGTTTCGTAATGAGGACCTGGTGAAATAGAGGGTGACTGAGGTGAATGGCCAACTAATGTTTTACCAAGACCAATAGATGCTGAAAACTGTTCTAAAAGTGCTAAGTTATGCTCAAGTTTAAGTCTCATTAAATCACACTTACGTCGATAGGGTTCCTGAGGGTTTAGTTTTTGGCTAATATCTGAAAAATGAGGGAAAGACGATTCTTCATCACGTAAATTAGCAGCTAACGCAGCATTAATACTAACTTTATTGCTAGATAATGAAAATTCTTTTAAAAGTTGCTTAACCAAGGACAGGTAACGGCGTAAGGTGTTACGCCGTTGTAAGCATAATGCATATTGTGTCATTTGAGCCGTAACATAAGGGTTGCCATCTCGATCACCCCCTGACCATAAATTAAAAAATAAAAATGAAGGTAATTGAATATCGCTACGTTTAACGTTGTAAGTATCAGCAATTAAGTAAGCAAAATCATCTAGAATTTCAGGAACAACCTGAAACAACGTTGTTTCAAGATAATATAAATTGCGACGAACTTCATCAATGACTTTAATACGATCTTTTTGCACATCTTCACTTTGCCATAAAAGTGTAATATGACGTTTAATATGATCGGCTACCTTTTGATTTAAAGGAGTAGTATTAATAGTTTTAATAAGATCAATAATTGCTTGAAAGCTTGTGATGTGGCTCATGGTTGTGGTTTCAGTAGGATGCGATGTCCAAACCAATGAGAGATCAATTTTTTCAAGATAGCCCAAAAATGTATCAAGGTCCACACCTTTTGTTTTGGCAAACTGTAATAAATCTTTGAACGTATTTGGGTAAATAGCATTCTTTTCAAGACGACGTGCCTGATTAACGGCAACACGGTATTGATCTTCAGCTAAATTACTAAGTTGAAAAAATAAATTTAAGGATTTAATTAACAGACTACAGTTTTCAGAAGATAAGGTTTTGATATAAGTAACCAGTGTAGAGAAGTCAGTATTCTCTTGCTGTCGACAGGCATGAGCTTTATCTAAAACTGTTTCAAGGATACTGAAAAAATCTAACCCAGCTTGAGTTTTAATAACGGCAAATAATTGTTCTTTTAAGTAGTCAAATGTAGGTAAAAATATGGTTTCAATAGACGTTTTATCAAGTAGAGATTCAATCTCTTGCTGAGCAGACGTTGCTGCATTATCTTTTTTCTTATTTGGCATGATAGTAAGGTAATACCCATTTTAGTAAAAAGTAAAACGAAAGACAAAGATCAAATTCGATACGATAATTAACTCTATCTCAACCTTAACCTTAAACTTAAAAATTTGTTCCACAAATGATTGTTTTTGAGATAAAACCCAACTAACTGAAATGTTTTGTCTCTAAAACATGATAACTATATAAAGCCTTTACATAAAAAGGTAAAATAAAGAAGGAAATTAAAATGCGTATACAAATGAACATACAATCAATTAACCTTGTAAATTTACAATTAAAAATAGGTTCTAGCGGTCAAATTACTGCAAATATTAAATTTAACAGAAAAGAAATAGGAGAAAATACTGGAGAGAAATCAAAAACAGCTGAAACTAATGTGCTTGATTCTATATCCCCATCTTTAACAGCTCAATTATCTAATTTGCCTAATGAAGTAATTTCATATTGTTTTGAAACTTTTCCGGACAAGTTCAATGATATTGATTTACAATCTTTAGCAAGAAGTTCTAGACTTCTTAGTAAAATCTCAGACAATATATTAGGCTCTAAAATTACAGCTACTTCAAGTATGGAAAATTTACCACTGTCAGAAAAAATTCAATTGATAAAATCTATAAGATCTATTTTTTTGCTTCAATTAAAAACTTCTAAATCACATGAACAACTAATGCAATCTGGCGATTCTCTTTATATTTCATTAATATCAAAGGTTAAAGATAGTTTAGAATCGTTAAAAGTAAATTTAATGCAACAGGAATTAAATATTATAGATGAGACACTTCGCTATGAATCTTTTGGATTAAAATTTATGAGTTCCCGTGATGTACAATTACTATTTTCTCATAAAAAACTCATTACATCCCAAAATTTCCCTCATCTAGATCTGGATGTTAGAAATTATACGGAAAATACAATAACTAATATGGATTTTGGAATTACGATCGATTAACAAAACAAGAATTTAATGAATCAAAAATCGTAAAAAAAATAAATAAAAATAAAAATTAATTTATCTCTTTGGGGGGATAAATAGGGAAAGGAGAAAATAAATGTCACAGATAACTATATCTAATTACGATGTAAAACGATTACCTAGAGTAGGTTGTTTTGGTAGTTCGTCAAAACACAAAGGTATAAACCAATTCTTAATGGAAATTAAACAAGACTTTAATCTAAATGCGACTATTAAGACTCATTATGGCAGTTTAAGTTGCCAACAATTTATAAATAACTGTAATAGTATTGCAAATGCAATAAATAATGCAATAAATATTGATAACAACTATGATTTAGATCTAGCTACACTCATGAAATATACAACTATTACGTGCCATATGTATCAAAATTCCAATAAACATATTGCTATACAAAAAGGATTAGATGTTATTTCCAAAGCTGTACAAGAAAGTGTGGCTTACATGATTTATAGTGGAGATTTTGAGAATGATAAATACGTCCTAAAAGCCCTCGTTGATAAGTTAAATATTTTTACTGACCCATTCGCACAAACGATTGTGGCTAGGGCGATTCTGACAGGAATGTTTGGGGATGATAAAGACGTCCTAAAAGCCCTCGTGAATAAGTTAGATATTTTTACTGACCTAGAGGCACAACAAAGTGTGGCTAGGGCGATTAGGTATGGAAAATTTGGTGATGATCAAGACGTCCTATTTCAACTAATAAAAGCGCCACTTACTCATAGATATATTGATATTATTATGGATCAACTGATAAAGAGTGTTAATGGGTGGCAGGATAATGAGAAAGTCCAGTTTTTCAGTGAATTTAAATTATCTAATGAAAACTTATCGAAATTAAATGAGTCTTTCCCAACTTTACCAGTAGATAGTTTTCATCTTTTTGGAAAAGATTATCAAGCCGATACAATCTGTCAAGATTTTGATTTCATTGAACCATTTATTCATGTTAATACTCCGTTGGGAGAAGAATTAAATCGTCCATATGATAAAACAGGGTGTATCGTAAAGAAAACAGAAGACGTTACCTTCAGAGACTACAAAAGCCTAAAAAGAGGTGGTCAGATAACTATAAATGAAGAGACTTATACTGTATTGAAGCCTTTCACTGAAGACTCAGAATGTATAAAATTACAGAATCCTCAAACCCCTAATAAAAAACTCACCATTTCTACACAAAATAATACAATGTACATGTTTAAAGAGACTGTTGTTTCAGATAATGATGACAATGGAACTGAGACTATATTAGCTCCCCCGACTGTTACGAAAAAAATAACAACACAATACAACATAATAGTTGATGATAATGCTAGTATAACTATGAAAAATATCGATACCAACGGGACTATCATAAATACTAATAACTTGATACAAGTGAAGAAATTTAAGGATCTAACCATAGGGCAATATCAATTGCTAAACCGTCCAGCTAAATACAGGGTACAAAAGTATACGCATGAAGATAAAACGTATTTAATTACAGTAGATACAACAAAAATTGATCCAGCTTTCTTTGATGGATGGATAAGCACTCCAAATTTTGTTTTATACACATCCTTGGTTGATAACGTGACTGTATATGAGCTTGATAATAACAATAATTATCCGCATATGATAGATTCCCAAAACCTTGTACCGATTAAAGACACACTGCCAAGGTGGCTTCAAATAGCTATTGATGATGTCACGTTTAATCTAGATGAGTATCAGGATAGAGAGATCCTTAATTTTGTGGTTAACGATCTAATGAAAAAATTGGAAGAATTAGTAAATGAGGATGATAAAAAGTTAGTGTCGCTGATGAAATCTATTATTGAACGGTGTATTGCGTCTCAGGGCGATATGGTAAAGATCGCTTCGAGTAATAGTAAAGACCAAGAAATAAAAGACGCTATAAATCGTATGTGTTCTTCTGCTACAGAGATCGAAGATTTTTCAGCTATAGTAATAAATTTTATTGAGAAAGACTTAAAGAAAGATCCTATAAAAATTGCCAAGCTAGGATTTTTATTGGGACAACTTGCTAAACAAGGTGTGTTAGGATACGCGTATGATAGTGTTAATAATCAAGCCAACAATTTATTGTATTGTCTTTCAAAAACTTGTTTTGATGAATTAAACAAAATATCTAATCATAATGTTATGGTTCCGGACAACTTTATTACAAAATTGGACAACGGTGTTTGTATAGAACAGTTGACCCATAATTTGATGAATCATAATACTCACTTGGATATTGAGAGCGTGTGGAAAAAAAATGCGAATATATAGTGGATCAAAATTGTGATTTCTTGATCAAAAAAAGTGAATAGTTAACATAAATACTATTGTAAGACGTGACCCTGAGGGCTAAGCGGATCAATAAGAGGGAATGTTTTTTGATAAAGGTGCCAACGTGGGACGATTTTTCTTGTTTGTCTCATAAACGATCGGGGCTGTTAAAAAAGCTATAAAGGAAGGAAAAAAGAAACTCATAAGTTTATACGAAAATCAAAAATGCCAGGTTAAAACAGCTGTAAATTCTTCCATGCACGAATACGGATCATTACCATTGGAAGACCCCTATAAGCTGTTTGAATAACTAATACTGCTCTTTCTTTTTGAATAGTTACAGATGCTCTTTCTTCAATCAACAACATCTATTAAAACTGATAAGGCTATAAAGAAATAGAAAAATATTTACTTTTTTACATACCCTACGTATTATGAACAAGCCTTGAATTTAAAGAGGATAAAAACAAAGTAAAAATAGAGCCAATGTCAGAAAATCAATATGAACTAAATGTTAGTAATAATGAAGTAATTAAAGAAGAAGGAAGCTTTTTTAAGGCAGGCCTTTTTAAGGTTAAGATCAATAATACAACATACGATGTTGATTTTAAGCAAATCAAGCATGACGTTTATTATGTGATATACAATAAAGAAGCAGAGCTTACTAGATTGATACATCCGGATTATGTTCCAGATTGTGATTTTGAAGAGTTAAATAGTTTTTTAAATAACCCAGATGCTCAAACATTATTTGCCGCATTATGTCGATGTCAGGTATCGATTAAAAAAGAGTATTTAAAATGGTTAGAAGCAAATCAAGACGCTACGTTTTCATATGAAGTAACACAACCTGTATTTTTATAATGATGGGGTATTATGCCTAGTAAGGCAAGAGATTATAAGTGTCCGAGCGCAATACGCTAGGTTCTTCTTAATAAGAATCGAATATTCATCTAGCACAAATAAGCACAGTTTCGTATAATATATAAAAAATAAACGGGGCGTGGCGCAGCCCGGTAGCGCACTAGTATGGGGTACTAGAGGTCGTTGGTTCAAATCCAGTCGCCCCGACCATGAGTAAGTAATGAGTAACGATAATACAATTTCATTTGTGATTTTTAAAAATAATTCTGGTAAAAGTTACACATTAACGATTAGTCAGAATAAATTGAAAATAGCTAGTATTAGCTTATTAGCTGCTTTAATTGCATTGGGTGTGGGGATATATTTATCTTATAACGTTAATATTCAACAAGCAGCTTATAATAAATTAAAAAAAGATTACTCACAAAAAATGGAATCTATCAAAGTGTTGAGTGAGGAAATTGATTTTATTAAAAATGATATGATCGATTTGATTGAAAAAGAAGAACGATTAGAATTATTGTTAGGAAAAGCAAGAGTAAAAAAAAAACTAAGAAAAAAGAATATTAAAAAGTTTAAAAAAGAATTAAAAGTATTAGAAAAGAGTGCAGTAAACTTAGAAGATCGCGCTTTTAAACTAGTGAATATGATGAGGGATTATGTCGATGAGTTTAATCAAAAATATAGTATTCATTTAAAAAGAACACATTTAATCACAGCTCGTTTTGAAGCAACCCCTTCGATACGGCCTTTATATGGTCGGGTTATGTCTCGGTATGGATGGAGAAGGCATCCTGTTTCTAAAAAACGCCGGTTTCATAAAGGAATTGATATTGCATCATGGGCGGGAGCTCCGATTCATGTAACTGCAGATGGGATTGTAGAATATGCAGGGTGGTCTCGAACCTTTGGATATGTTGTGGTTGTGAATCATAATTATGGGTATCGAACATATTATGCTCATTGTTCTCAGATTTTAGTAAAGCGAAAAGAGATCGTAAAAAAAGGACAGGTAATTGCGCAGGTTGGTTCAACTGGATTATCAACGGGACCTCATTTACATTATGAAATAAGAAAATGGAATCAGCGGTTAAATCCAATAGCTTATTTAGACCTTGATATGTTTACAGCAAGAAGACGAATATGGTAGTGTAACTAACTGTGAGGAACCAAAAAAAGTATAGAACAGATATAGTAAATACGGTGATCGGAGAAGATTCTACAGTAAAAGGTGTCTTGCATTCACAGCGATCTATTCGGATAGAAGGAAGCTTTGAGGGGGAAGTTAATTCTCAGGGCGAAGTTTATATAGGTCAAAAAAGTAAAGTAAAAGCAACTTTAATTGCAAAACATGTTGTTGTGGGGGGAGAAGTAATTGGAAATATAGAGGCAATTAAAAGTTTACACATATTAAAAACAGGGCGTGTATATGGGGATATTGCTGGCGATGAATTGAAAATTGATGAAGGTGGCGTATATAAAGGGAAGGTTAATATGGATATCATTTCTGCTAAAAATGCCTATGAAGGATCATTCCAATTAGCGAAAAAATAGGGACCTGTTATAGTTGCGCAACCCCTATTGGAAATTTAAATGATATCTCAAAGAGATTAGAAAGTATTTTAAATGATGTTAGTTTAATTGCGGCAGAAGATACTAGAAAAACAGCATTATTACTTTCACATTTAAATATTAAGAAAACCTTAATTAGTTTAGAAAAGCATAATGAGGCCATGCGGTTTAAGACGCTATTTCAGGCGATTCAGAACGGAAAAGATATTGCGATTGTAAGTGATGCCGGAACTCCAAGTATTTCAGATCCTGGAAGTTATACTATAGCAAAATTATTAGAGCAGCAGGTTAATGTTGTTCCAATTCCAGGACCATCGGCGGTAACAGCGTTAGTATCCGTAGCTGGAATGGGGGGCGATCAATATATATTTGGAGGATTTTTTCCAAGAAAAGAAGGACAGGCGTTAACTCTATTAAAAAATATGAGTAAGTTATCAATGCCAATGTTATTTTTTGAGTCACCAAAACGTATCAAGCATTCCATGGAATTGTTAGAAAAAAATTATCCAACTGCTGATTGTGTTTTAGGAAAAGAGCTCACAAAACTATATGAAACGCTTCTTTATGGGAGCCCTTCAGAAATTTTGAAACAATTAAAGGATGATATGTTAAAGGGAGAGTGGTGTTTTATGGTGTCTTTGCCTAAGGAAAAAGAAGCGCATAATACTACTTTTATAAAACAAGCTTGTGAGCTAGGGTTAACACAAAGTCAAATAGGAGCCTTAGCAAAGACGTTAGGGTGGAATAAAAAAGACGTATATAACGATGTGCTTAAACATAAAAAAAATTAGTAACCTATTATTAATAGGTCTATGGATCATGAGTAGTCAGCTACAAGCGACAGATTTACGTATTGATACCTTAACATTTGATCAGTTAAAAGGATGGAAGCAAGCTCCTCTTATAGAAGTATTTAATGATTATTTAACCCTCAATAAACTGGTAACAAAAAAAGCAGAAAAACGTTTTAGATATGATTTAGAACGATTAGATAAAACCAATAATAAGCATATCAAGCAATTTATAGAAACCTATTATGAGCCTATCATGATGACCATACCACAAAAAGAGCATTTGATAACGGGCTATCATATTTTTCATGCTAAAGCAGACTATGTAAAATCAAGGACATATTCTATTCCAATTTATCAAAAGCCAAATTCCAGACAAGAGCGTTTTCATACCCACGAAGCAATTCTAGCTGGAGCATTAGACGGTAAAGAATTGGAGCTAGCTTGGTTACAAGATTCTATCGATGTGTATTTATTAATGATGCAAGGATCAGGGCTTCTTACATTTCCTGACGGAAATGTTAAAAAGGTAGTATATGCTGGGTCGAATGGGTATGGATATAAATCAATTAGCCAGTATATGCTTGATAAGAAGATAATTACACAACAGCAACGCAATGGACCATTTATAAAAGAGTATTTAAAAAAAGATTTAAAACGAGCCAGAGATATTATTATCCACAATCCGTCTTATGTTTTTTTTAAATTTGATACAAAAACTGATTTTTCTGGAGCCGCAGGATCAGCATTAAAAGCCATGAAATCATTAGCTGTAGATAAGCAATATTACCCCTTTCATAGTTTGGTATGGGTAGAGGCAACGATACCAACCGATCCACAGGACTTTAGAAGCTTGGTAATAGCTCAGGATACAGGGGGCGCTATTAAAGGACCTCAACGAGGAGATTTGTTTTTTGGAGTTCAAAAAGAAGCTGAGTATAATGCCGGGTTAATGAAAGATAAAAACGCACGATTAATTATGTTAAGATTACGTAACAATGATTGATACTCATGCCCATTTATTTTATTTAAAAAAACAGTTAAAAGATGTTGTAGCTAAGGCAAAAAAAGAAGGGGTAACACATATTATCAATGTAGGGGTTAATATAGATAGTGCTAGAAAAGCCCTAAAACAAGCTCAAGAGTATCCAAGCTATATATCAGCAACAATAGGAGTACATCCATGTGACGTGGCAGGTTTTTCAGGGTTTAAAACATTAAAAAAAGAATTATCGACAAGCAATTATGTTGCCGTAGGCGAAATTGGATTAGATTATTACCACATGTCAGCGCCCAAAGAAGAGCAGATAGAGTGTTTTAAAAAACAATTAGATTTAGCAAGAGAATATAATTTGCCAGCAATAATACATAGTCGGGAATCAGATGATGATATGAAATTAATTTTAAATGAGTATCAAGATGTAAAAAAAGTATTACACTGTTTTTCATCATCGGCTGATTTTGCGTTATCAGTGCTAAATAAAAATACTTATTTTTCATTTACAGGTATGATTACATTTGCTAAAAGAGGGAAAGTGATTAATGCCATTAAACAGATTCCAATAGACCATATTATGATAGAAACAGATTGCCCTTACATGAATCCCATTGGGATTAAAGGCGATAATGAACCGGCAAATGTATCTCTCGTTTTAGATAAGATAGCCGCCATAAAGCAGATAGAAAAAAATAAGATAGGGATGATTATCAAAAAAACATCAAAAAATTTTTTTGTGGTATAAAGAAATAGCCGTAAAATAATCAGGGCTATTTTAGCGTTCAATCAAAAGGGTAACAGGGCCATCATTAACTAAAGAGATTTCCATCATAGCGCCAAAATTACCAGATGATGAGTAAGGGTAGATTTGTGAAAGATGAGATATAAAATCATTATAAATTGGTTTCGCAACGTCAGTAGGAGCAGCTTCTGTAAAACTAGGGCGTCTACCTTTTTGGCAGTTACCATATAATGTGAATTGGGATACAACTAAAATGCCGTATTGTTTATCACTAATACTATCAGTCATTGATCCTGATGTATCTGAAAAAAGACGCAAATTAAGTAATTTATCAATCATCCATAAGCTATGATCAGTGGTATCATGACGATGAATACCTAGAAAGACACAGATACCGGTATCAATAGATGCTGTAATAGCGTGATTGATGCTAACACTAGCTTTAGAAACACGTTGAACAACAGCTTTCATAAAAAGGTATTATTTTTTTTCTTGAGAGGAATTTGAATCAGGTTTTGAAGTATTCGAACGAGATGATTTTTTATTAAAGATCACAAGTGCTCTAATAATATCCCCAAACTTATCTTTTAATGGGTAAATAGAGGCTACTAAGTTATATTGATTGATGTCTAAATCTAGGTATTTATGATCAAATTCAAACACTTTTTCTAAAGACTGAATTAGAATTTCATTATTAATTTTACGAGACATAGCCTCTCCAATAATTTCACCAGGAATTAATCCTAAATTATGTTCTGACACATGATTAATATGGGTAACTATTAAATCTTTATTAACTAAAATGAGGCCCTCAGAAACAGAGTTCATGAGTTGTTTAATGGTAGAGGATTCCAAAACAATTCGAGCTGTTTTCATATTATCAAACGATTTAAATAGAGATAATAAACTTTTTAAATTTTTCAAAATACCAAAAAAAGTCATACTAGAATAAAATTGGCTAAATTGCTCAGTTAATTTTCGATCACTAAGAGATTCTTTTATCTGGTCATTAATTTTTTTAACAAATATGATGAGATCGAGAGCAATAAAAACAGTTAATAATAAGATGATTAAAACACTAATAATAATAGAATCTAGTGGGATTAAAGATGTAATATCTGAAAAATGAAAAGAAATATTATGGTTAGTGAACAGGTATGAAACAAAGGTATTATAAATTGCAAAACAAGCTAGATAGATAGCGCTCAAAAACCCAGCAATAAAAAAGAATAATTTAACAATAATAGATACGCGATGCGAAAAAAACTTAAACATTGAGTTCTCCAAGACGAATAAATTTTCGTAAATTATCATCAGTTCCTGCGATAACTAGCAGATCTTCTTTTGTGAGTGGATAATTAGGATCTGGTACATCAGTCATTTCAATAACATAAGTTACTTCTCCATTATCATTAACGTTAGGAACCCGAGTTTTAATACCAACAATATTAACTCTAAATTGAGAGCGAACATGAAGATCTTTTAATGATTTTCCAACAAAGCCTTCAGGAACTTGAATTTCCATAAGTGAATGGCGTTCTGAAATAGAGATATAGCGGCCTACACGATCAGTAGATAAGGTATTAGATACTTGAATACCCATTTCTTTTTCAATACTAATAATGTGTTTAATACCAATGGATTTAAGAATATTTTCTTGAAGTGAATTGATATGACGAACATGAATATCTACTAGCCCTAAACGTTGTAAAAGCGCGGTAGACAATAAACTAGACTGAACATTTGATCCAATAGCAACAATAGCAATATCAACCGTATCGATATTAATTGATCGCATTGCTTTTTCATCTGTAGTATCAATAATAATTGCTTCAGAAACAAGTTCTTTAACTTCATCAATCATTTCAGGATCAGAATCTAGTGCAAGAACCTCAAAGTTTTTTTGAGTTAAAGAAATAGCCAGTTGGTAACCAAACTGACCCATTCCTAACACAGCTATACTTTTTTTTGATGAAGACATAATCTCTACAAGATTAACTTACTAAACAATACTTACTTTTTCAACCGGATATGAAAAATGTTTCACATTTCTACGTTGAAAAAACGCATAGAGAAAGACAAATGGGCCAATTCTTCCAATAAACATAATCGTCATAATAATTAGTTTTCCAATCACAGATAAATGAGCTGTAACACCAAGAGATAGGCCGACAGTCCCAAAAGCAGAGACAACTTCAAAAAGTAATTTATCAATAGGCGCTACGTCAGATAAGAACAAAAAGAAAGAAAATCCACAAATTAAAAAAAGAGCAATGAATAAGGTTGCAAAAGCAACAAAAACACTATTGGGATCAATCGTTTTTTTCTGATAATCAAATCGAAAGGAGGATTTAACGATATTCCAAAATGAAATAAGAATTAATGCAAATGTTGTTGTTTTTATCCCCCCTCCAGTAGAGACAGGAGAGGCACCGATAATCATTAAAATAAGACACATCATTATGGTGCTTGGATGAAACATTGTAATATCGGTGGTAACAAAGCCAGCGGTACGGGTAGTTACAGATTGAAAATAGGATAATTGTAATTTTTCAAGGAAGCTAAAAGAACTCATACTATGTGAATATTCAGTACAAAAAATGATAAATGTGCCAAATAGGATCAGAGAAAGAGTAATAACTAAAGCCATGCGAGTTTGAAGGCGTAATTTAGTGTGAGGATTTTTTATAAAGCGTTGATATAAGTTAAATAAAACAGGAAA
>MDTG01397385.1_pt1 | contig 13090 bp, 10 predicted proteins | sample 811421 | NCBI WGS metagenome assembly MDTG01 (sample SAMN05326645, study PRJNA326480) | marine metagenome | isolation source: seawater | place: Pacific Ocean: South East | collected 2011
CCATGTTTTCCAATTATTTTGAATCCCTTTGTGACCCAACCATACATTGCTCCTAAGCCAAGAGCATAAATGATGGCAGTCATCCCTGATCCACCCTTTTCTCCAGCGACCAAAACCTCTCGGCATGCTACACCTTCAGGATAGGGTAATTGTTCTTCGACGATGAACACTCTTCGCAATGTGATGGTAAACATTGTTCCGAGTATTCCACCTAGTATGGCGATAATAAACGTCTCAAGTAATCTCATTTCCATACCCATCACAAGAAGGGCAGGCACAGTGAAAATCACTCCCGCTGCTAATGATTCACCAGCACTTGCCATGGTTTGAACTAGATTATTTTCTAAAATTGAAACATCTTTGAGTCTCATAGAACGAAGAATAATCATTGATAGAACGGCTGCTGGAATGGAAGCACTGACTGTCATGCCTAGTTGTAGACCCAGATATGTATTGGCAGCAGTAAGTAAAGCTCCTAAAATCACACCTATTACCAACGCTCTCAGTGTGAGTTCATGAACAGTCGATCCATCATTGCCGAATTCAATGATTCCGCGTCCATCCATGCTTTGTCCACTAGGGTTCACTAGATGACTTCTGCGATTGTTCACATGCCGGGGGAGGATGAAATACTCCTCCCGTGTACGACGTAAAATGGGCGGTGCGGACGAGTCCTTTTCGGGAGGCGTTCGAGACCACGATTGGCATTCAAAATCGGTAGACGAAGTTATGAATGATCTAGAGACCACGAAGGCTGGTTTAACAGAAAATGAGGCACTCAAACGTGCTGGAGAGTATGGACCAAACAAACTAGACGTAGTCGAACCTCCTCATTGGCTTTGGAAGCTTTTGGACCAATTCAGAGATCCAATGGTTTACTTGTTACTGGCAGCTGCTGCGATAGCATTTCTTTTCGATCCCCATGACAGAACCACACCTATATTCATTGTAATTGCGTTAAGTTTGAATGGTGTTTTTGGATACATGCAGGAAGCCAAAGCAGAGCGGGCTATGGATTCTCTAAAAGAAATGCTAGTCGGGTCATCAATTGTGATGAGAGATGGGAAAGATATTCGTGTAACTTCAGAGGAATTGGTGCCTGGTGATGTAGTTTTTCTGGAAGAAGGAATGAATGTACCCGCTGATGTTCGACTAATAGAAGTGAATAACCTATCAATAAACGAATCTACCTTGACCGGAGAATCTAGCTCCGTTTTCAAAAAGATTGAATCCCTTGATCAAGATTTGATGCTCGCTGATAGAAAGAATATGGCGCATATGGGTACAGTTGTATCAACCGGTAGGGGAATAGGAATAATTGTTCAAACAGCAATGACAACTGAACTTGGCCGACTTGCATCTGATTTAGCAGAGGTTGAGACTCCAAAGACGCCATTGGAGCTAAAATTAGAATCACTGGGACGTTTTTTGGGTTACGTAGCAGTATTTGCAGCTATATTGGTGGTTTCACTGAATTTAGCAGAGGCATATTTCAGTGGATTAAGAGGAGACATGTTATGGGATGTTGTATCAAAACAGTTCTTACTTGCTGTTGCTATTTTCGTTGCCATTGTTCCAGAAGGCCTTCCGATTATTCTCGTGATTACATTATCCATCGGAATGAGGAATATGGCACGTCATCGGGCAATTGTTCGTCGAATGAGAGCTGTTGAAACATTAGGCAGTACCACAGTAATTTGTTCTGATAAAACTGGAACATTGACCACAGGGGAAATGACAGTTCGTGGCCTATATTACGACGGTAGAGCATTTGAGGTAACAGGAAGAGGATTCGATCCAAGTCAAGGAGGTCTAAAACTAAACAAAGGTAAGTTGAAGGAATCAGAGTTGGCAGAATTGAAAGCAACCTCACCATTTAGATGGGTTATTGGGTCCCTATTGCTTGCTCAAAATAGTAATGTTCGATTAATGGGTAAAAAATGGAAAGGAGTCGGAGATCCTACTGATACAGCTTGTGCTGTCCTAGGGTGGAAATTGGATTCATCAGTTGATGAATACCGTAAAAGAAACCCACGTTTTCGTGAATTTCCGTTTGATAGAAATCGAAAAAGAATGAGTGCAATACATGAGTTTGAAGGCGAAAGAAGATTATTCGTCAAGGGTGCTTTGGGAGATTTACTCCAAGTCTGTGATCGTACAATTGTTGATGGAAAGGTTGTTCCAATGACTCGTGATTTAACGAAAAGGGTTCAATCAATCAATGCCGATTATGCCGGCAACTCCTTACGAATTCTAGGTTTAGCAACCAGGTTAATTTCGGAGGATGAGGATATTGAGGATGTTGAATCTGTAGAATCTGGTCTAGTTCTTCTTGGCGTAGTTGGTATTTCCGATCCACCCAGAAGCGAAGTACCAGCGGCTATCTCAACATGCCATGATGCTGGAATTAGAGTAATAATGATAACCGGTGATCACAAGTCCACTGCTGAGTCAATTGGTGAGGAAATTGGGATATATGGCCCTGATCATCTTTCGATTCATGGTACAGAATTAAGAGACATGAATGACGAGGAACTTGATTCGGTTTTGGATAAAGTAGCAATATTTTCACGTACAACTCCCGATCAAAAATTGCGCATAGTCTCTCGATTGCAACATTTAGGTCATGTCGTTGCCATGACTGGAGATGGGGATAATGATGCTCCAGCATTATCGAAGTCGAATATTGGAATCGCAATGGGCCGCGCAGGAACAGATGTAGCCAGAGATGCCTCTGATATGGTATTACAAGACGATGATTTCTCCTCGATTGTAAAGGCAGTTGATGAGGGGAGAAGAATATTCCAAAATATTCGCAATTTCGTAAGGTATCAAATAAGCACCAATGTTGCTGCAGTATTGCTCTTGTTAGTCACTACAATGCTAATGGATTGGACTTTCCCCTTCACCGTAACGCAACTGCTCGTCATCAATATTTTGATGGATGGGCCACCTGCTGTTGCTTTGGGTGTAGAACAGCAATCAAAGGATGTCATGAAAGAGCCTCCGCGTCCGTTAGATGAAACACTACCTACCACAACCGATGCATTGTTGATTATGTTCCTCGGAACGATTATGGTAGTTGGAACTGCAGCAGTCTTTTACTTTGCAGGTGGAGCAATAATTGACAGCGCTCCTTGCACTACTGGCCCCGCAGGTGGAGATGACTACATCGTTAACGGTGTTTGCAATGAAGATGCTTGGTACCAAAATGCACAATCTCAATTCGCTATTGCTCAGACTAGTGCCTTTGCGGCTTTTATCTTCTTTCAATTGCTGAATGTCATGAATTGCAGATCCTCGGAAGTATCAGCATTTCGTTTGGGACTTACATCTAATAGCTGGATTACGATTAGTATTTTGATGTCCACATCCATGTTGCTATTATTCGTTCATGCTCCAGAGATAGCAGGTTTCAGGGTTGGCGAGATGATACACACTGTTCCTTTGAAACCGTTAGATTGGCTAGTAGTATTCATTGTCGCATCATCAGTATTTGTTGCTGAAGAAATGAGAAAAATGCTCTGGCCTAAACCCAAGAAGTGAACGAGGATTCATGAGTTAGTCAGGTCTAGCAATATCATGATTGGCTCTGAAGGGTACCCCAACTGGGTCAGTCGCCTCCCTGATATGGTCACGGAACTGGGCGGGATATCCGATGAGGTCGTCAAAAATGCATATGACGAGATTATCAATCAAGGCCGTGTCTCTCTGACCACGGGGGAATCACTCTTCCTACATGCAGATTTGATTGATGTCATGTTACTAGGTCACGCAATTAAACAATCCCGATATGACAGTGAAGTATATTTCAACTCTAACTTGCATGTCAATACCACAAATATATGTGTACTAGCCTGTCGTTTTTGTGCATTCAGAAGGAGTCCGAGAGCAGCGGATGCGTACGCACTATCTGTGCAGGAATACCTCGACCGAATCCGTCCGTATAGCAGTCGAATCGATGAAGTACATTCTGTTGGTGGTTTGCACCCCGAATGGGATGTCCACTATTACGCCGAACTGATTTCATCAGCCAAAGAAAAATATCCTCATCTATCAATGAAATGTTTAACGGCTGTAGAGATTAAACATCTCTCTCAAATAAGTGGGATTAAAATCTCTGATGTTCTATCAATATTAATTGATGCTGGTTTAACTTCTTTACCCGGAGGAGGTGCAGAAATCCTCGATGATGATGTTAGAAAGGTAATATGTAACGGTAAAGAATCAAGTGATGAATATCTACTCATACATCGAACTGCGCATTTGCTGGGCCTTCCAACAAATTCGACGATGTTATTTGGAACAATTGAAACAGCTGCTCAGAGAATCAAACATTTAGACAAGATTAGAAAATTACAAGACGATACGGGAGGCTTCCAATGCTTTGTTCCTTATCCATTCCTCCCAGACAGAACTCGACTCCCACAAGCTCAACACTCTACTGGAAACGAAACATTACGGACAATCGCAATCTCTAGAATCATCTTAGATAATGTACCTCACATTAAGGCATACAGAATGAATATTGGAGATAATTTGGCCTCTTTGGCGTTAAATGCTGGAGCAGATGACGTAGACGGTACAGTCGGACATGAAGAAATAATGCATGAAGCAGGTAGTCAAACATCTGTAGAAGATGACCTGGACCGTCTTTCTCGATTGATTGAAGATGCTGGCGGAATCCCAGTACGTCGTTCAACAACATATGATCATTTTGTCATTCATAGGAGACGCCCTCCTTCTGATGATGATAAGTGGGTATCATTGCCCGTGGCCGATATGGTTTGAGGTGAGATTTTGAGAGAAGATGTGATTGGGCGTGTATCTTTTTCAAATTGTGACCCCCTGTTCCATGAATTGGATGGACATTGGCGAATTCTTCCTGCACCCCCCTCATGGCTCACTGGACATTTACTCAGGGGTGAATGTCTAATCGCTCCGATACCACTCGCTGATTTTGTTAAAAATATTGACACCCTACAGGCCATTGATTCAATCGGGATCGCATCTGATGGAGGTGTCGGATCTGTACTTCTATTCGGAGATAGGCCAATTGAAGAAATGCGGGATGTTGCAGTCCCCACAGACTCCTCTACATCAAGGACACTTTTGCCCTGGCTTCTTTCTCGTAGAGGTCGTAAGCCCAGATTAATTGAGATGGGCCCAGACCTTGAAACAATGTTAGATCGTTGTGATGGAGCGTTGATAATTGGTGACAGAGCAATAGATGAAGCAGATATTAATCCAAGCCTCATTCGAATGGATTTAGGGGCAGAATGGTTGAATCAAACTGGTTTGCCAATGGTTTTTGGGGTATTTTGTGCCAGAAGGGACTCAGATTCGGATGCCATTAAACGTGCAGTAATTGCGTTGGAAAAAAATTTGGAACGTTTCGACACAGATGAAGTACACCGTTCCAACGTCATAGCGTCAAGCGCAAATCGCACAAGATTTTCATTAGAGCGTGTAGCACATTATTTTCAGTCCGAGGTTCGTAACAGATTAAAAGAAAAAGATAGAGAAAGTATGAATCTATTTGCGGAGCAAGTTTGTGGATTTGAAGGAACAGTACCTTGGTGGGATGAAAATCAAGAATCTTCTTCAGAAGTTGAACCAGTTAGTCGCCGAAGAGCTTCATCGTAGTCATCTACAATTTCAGTTCGAACGCTTTCCTCATCGGCTTCATTTTGTCTCTTTGAGGTTCGAGTCACTCTTCTTCTACTTTTAGAGTTAGAATCTGAAGATTTTTTCCGTACAACTCTTCGTGGCTTCTTCTCAATTATTTCATCGTTTTTAGTTTTAGTATTCCGGCGATCTGGAGGTGGTCTAGGAGCAATTTTTCCAGAGTCTTCGTATGGATTTGGTCTTCCAAAGGACTTTGTTTCCCCTTCATTAATCTCGTCATTCTTCCATCGTTCTTCCAACTCCTCTAGGTAATCGTCATCATCGTAAAGCATGGTATCTACACTACCTAATGCTATTTCGAATTCTTCAAGATCGATAACTCCATTTCCATCCTCATCTAGGCTTTCAACCAATGCTTGCAATTGAGTTACAGGCAAATCAGCAATTTTTAAAGATCTAAGCCCGTGTAACAATTCGTCTTCCTCTAATGTTCCATTTCCATCTTCATCGAATTTATCAAAGAGCTCGGTTACAGTTAATTCATTATCTATCATCCATTTGTGTAACTTTTCCATCACTTGGTCATAAACAAATAAAGCACCACATTCTCCACAGCTTATTGAACTAGGGGGATTGAATTTCCCACAAGCATGACATTCTTCGTCTAATTCGTATTCAAACATCATCCTACGTCGTACAATCAGAATAGATATTGTTGTTAAGACCAAAATCGACGGGATGATAATTAGTGGATTTGTTACAGCAGCAACAGCTTGGTCTGAAACAGTAGGATCCTGGATTACTGGTGCAGGTAGTCCAACAGATACTGAATCTTCCATAGTCCAGATATCCGATGTGTTAAGATAAACTTCGTTGAAATAAACATTGACAATAGCAGGACTATGTTGAACATTTACCATGATACTTCCTTCCCTCATGTCGGGTGGATTCACCAAACTAACATTGAATGGCCTAACTAATCGATCCGCAGGAACATTCAACGTTGTTGTCCAAACAATTTGAATATTCATTTTCCAAGCCTCTCCGTTTTCGATTGTCGTGGTACTTGTCAGTCCTGTTAATTCATCACACGTACTCTGGGAATCCCAGGGGACGCTTCCATTTATCCTCAGATTATTCTTCCAATCTTCAGCAATATCCTCAAGTTCAGCGGGACCGCACAATTGCCTTATCATTACATCAGCTTCTAGAATAGACGCTAATGAGTCATCATCAAGCAACTTAGAGTTTATTTCCCGTATATCTCTAGAAAGATCGAGCGGTATTGTCACAATTTCTTCAATGGTTACGCTTCCATTGGAGAAAATTTCGATATTGATATTTCGAATAGTATCTCTATTTGCGTTTCTAGAACATTCAGTACCCTCAGAGCAAATATTATCAAAAACATCTGGTATTGCATCTCCATCATCATCATCATCTTTGTTGTCCGCGATTCCATCGTTATCTAAATCGGGTCCTACTCCTAAATCGATGACATATTCTGACGTTCTGAAGAGAGGAACTATTGGCGTATTAGTACTGAATGAAATTTGTTCCGAATCTGGGCTTAACGTGAATTGATTTGTCTTGAATCCAAGGGATGTACGCCAATTAATTTCCAGCGTATTTGAGTTCCAAGATTCTAAACTTCGAGCTGATCCTTGGGTCGAGAGCACTAAAATTTCATCTTGAAGTGGTATTTCTTGATATTGAATAATACCTCCCCCGGTTTGTAATACATTCACAAATCCATAAGGAGAGATAGTTGATCGAATAACGATTGAGATGTCATCTGTCCATGTCACTTGATTGCTGTTAGGTCGGAAGTTACAGTCTGTTATCGGATTAGTCTGATTCCATCGAGTAATTTCAGTCATGCTTTCTAATGAAAGAAGTACTGCTGCCTGTTGTTCTGCTAGACTTACGCCAATTATTGCCATTGACTTGTCTGGTGATATATCGATACAGCCGGGAATTCCATCTGATGTATATGACGATTCTCTATCTAGTGACTCTTCGTTAATACTCCATAAACTGACAATGTTATTTGCATCCGCGAACAAAATCAAACTTTCGTTTATTGCCACAACATCACTAACCCCCATTTCAATCTCTGAATGTTTTTTGCGTTCATCCCAATCCGAAACTGGTATCGCGGTTATTGATGGAGTATTAGCCCATGCACTATCCTGATGGATTACTAGATGTTGGGAATCAGTAGTCCATTCTATGCCTAAATTCTCGTAATCATGGTTGTAAATTTGTTTGGAAACTACGATTTCCCCGTCGGAAGCCCTCCACACGTTGAGATGTTGTCTATCAACGGCTGCAATCAACGTCCCATCAGGGGATTGTGATACTTCAACAACTGAGGTCACAACTCCTCCATCTGTTCTTTCAAATGTGTATGCTTCGTCAATGATTGGGACTGGCTCAGTTAGTGCAGAGGATGCAAATGGAGCGGCCATAATCAGGCCGATCATTGCTATCAACATGCCCCGGTTCATAGTAACCCTAAACCAATCGAGAATTTATCGACTGTGGTCATCAATGAGAATAATCTAATCTTTTTGAGGATACATAATCTAACAAATCGATTGCAACTTCGCATGATTCTGCGACAACTATTGATTCATCATTGACAAACTCTCTCAACGTCGCCATAGCAACTTGGTCACCTATTGCTCCGAGTGCTTCTGCAGCTTCGTGCCTGACCATTACATCTTCTTTTAGGTCACTTAATCTTTCAATCAAATGGGGGACTGCAGATGAATCTTGCATTTGTCCCATAACGTATGCGATTTCATGCTTCAATAATGCTGAATCAGATTGAAATGCTGCTGCCAATGCATCTACAGATTCTTTTCCGCCTATGTTCCTAAGGCTAAACAACGCCCTCATTCTCAGAAACATACGTTCATTATCATCGCAGAGAGATTTTCTCAGAGTGGGGATATTATTCTCCTCGCTAGGAGGGGCCGGATCGACACTATCGAACTCAGATCTTTCTGGCCGTTCCATTTGATTACTCTCCGATGAATTCCAAAGATTCCACATCTAAATCGGGACGTATCATGCCAATCTTTTGTCCTTCTTTGAGGAATAAACGAACGGATTTCCTGCCCTCAGGTCCATAATCTATAGTTCTCTCATTTACATACATCTGAACGAATTCTTCGTTAGTCTCTTCATCTATGCCTCTACCCCATTCTATTGCAAATGCCAATCCTTCTTTTGGGTCCATAATTGCATTCTGAATGGAAATTTTCACATGTTCAGTTACAATCTTGCATGCTTCTTTGCCAAGATCTCGTCTCACTACATTTCCTCCCAATGGTAGAGGTAAACCACCAGTTCTTTCAGCCCACATTTCACCAAGATCGGCAACTAGATGCAATCCTTCGTCTTTCCAAGTTAATTGTCCTTCATGTATAATTAGTCCAGCATCCACATCTCCTGATTTCACTGCATCCATAATTTCATCGAATGGAATAACGGTGGTTTTCAAGTTGCCTAACATAATTCTTAGTGCTAGGTGGGCAGATGTTTTAGTCCCAGGTATCGCAATAGTTCCGTTTTTTACATCGTCCAATGATAGTTCTGATTTTGTAACGATTCTTGGTCCGTATCCTTCACCCATGGATGCCCCACAATTCATCAAAGCATATGTGTCGAGTACATCGGGGAGAGCATGAATTGAAACTGCGGATACCTCGAATTCACCTTCTAGTGCCTTCTGGTTTAATGTCTCGATATCCAATAAGACATGTTCATACTCATATGGCTTTGTGTCAAATCTACCTGTTGTCATAGCATGAAACATGAATGCGTCATCGGGGTCGGGAGAATGTCCTATTCGAATCTTAGTTGTATCAGCCATGTACCGTCCCAGTGCATTCGGTGTAAAAACGAATGTGTATGTTCATGGGTTGAATTTGCGCTACACTGAAATGCTTCCTTCCTCTGGTTGTATCATGGTTAAGCCCGATCAGTTGTCAGTAGCGCGGGGACAATTGGGCCCTAAATGTGGTGGCTGTGATACTGCTCTTATATTTGCAGAATCCTTGGTAATCGACGATAGATATTATTGTAAAGAATGCTATGGTAAAATTACCGGAGTTTCAGGTTCCACTGAACCGAAAGAAGTCGAAGGCCTCAGGATGGATTGATTTAGCGTCAATTGTTGTATACATCTGTGAGCACCGCACGTTACCAGTATAGGTTCAGTGAGTATTACCGTTCACTTACTGCCAATGATCTATACTTGCCCCCACGCCTGAGATCAAGGGAATGGATGTTCATGGGCTGGGACGATCGCCCTCCTCGCCGTCATATTGGGTTTGATACCCCCGAAGGATTGCAACAAATTCTCACACGTTCTTCACCCCCTCATTCATGCTTCCATAGCACTGCATATTATGATCGACCTTCTGAATACAAAATGTCTGAAAAAGGGTGGAGAGGTGCAGACCTAATTTTTGATTTGGATGGAGATCATCTTGTTGGAGTCGATGCACTGGATTTTCCTTCAATGTTGAATGATATTCAGGAGCAAGCATTTAGATTATGGAATGATTTTTTGGAGCCAGATTTTGGGTTTAAATCAGAATTTGCTACATTCTCTTTTTCGGGGCATCGTGGATTTCATATTCACTACCGGCATCCAAGTATTTTGCATCTTGATTCTAAGGCCCGTCACGAAATAGTCTCTCATATCTCTGGCGCCAATTTGAATATTGAAATGGTACTGGGTAACCCAGAAGTTTCATGGGGAAAGAGGGTACGAAGGGGTGTTGACTCGGTTTTAGATAGACTTCAGGAATATCATGAATCATCAGACGTAGATAGGCGGCCGATCTACAAACATTTGCGCTCATCCGCTATATTGGGTACAGCAAATATGTCTAGGCCGCCTTCTATGAGTGAAAAGGCGATGATGAAATTGGCAGAGATGTCCGTAAATTCAGACCGTCGTCGGAGATTGAAAAATTCTACAGTTCACATGGGTCGTCAATTTGGCAAACAGGGTGATTTGTTTCTAGCACTAATTTTGGGAGATCAAAGTGTAGTACTCGACCAAGCAGCTGAGAACGACGATAATGTAACAGTAGATATTCGAAGAGTTATCAGATGGATTGGGAGTTTACATGGAAAGGCAGGACTTCGTGTGACTGAATTTCCAGTTGAAAGATTAGATCCCGATTCCTCAGTTGCTTTTGATGCTCTTTCTGAAGCCGTAACATTTTCTCAGCAGAAGCATGAAACTGTGCAATTAGAGTTAGATGACATAACCGCTCGCATCGGCCAAGAAATAGTTGAGGGTAACAAGGGAGATTTAGTTGAAGTTTCAGAAGCGATGGCGATTTTTTTAGGTTTGAAGCGGTGGGGCTCAAGTATCCAAAGTTGAGGGCTAATTTGGCTCTCTCTTCGGGGAATGTTAAAACCAAGTATTTTCTGAACGGCACACGGTGCAGCGCATGTCGAGTGATGAAGAAGAGATTTCACCACCACTTGGAGGCCTTCCTCCACCCCCTCCTCCTGCCTTGACCGTACCCGGAGATATGCCTCCCCCCCCTGCACCTTTGGCCCCTATGCCTCCGCCTCCAGTAGAGAACCCTCCCCCTCCGGCGGCAGTAACGCCCATGCCTCCTCCTCCAGCAGAGAATCCTCCCCCTCCTGCACCTTTGGCCCCTATGCCTCCACCTCCAGTAGAGAACCCTCCCCCTCCTGCGGTAGTAACACCAATGCCTGCCCCTCCTGATAATTTGGTTTCCGAAGCCCCTCCTCCTATTTCTGATCGTATTGATTTGAGTTCATTTAGAAGCGGAGAATCAAGTTCTCAGAATACGGATCAAATGTATGGACACATAGACAGAATTGCAACTGGGAGCGTAGGTACACTCCTTGATCGATTTTCCAATCGTTTTGGTTCTGATTTAGATAGGGAAATCATTGTTTTAAGAAAGAAAGAGCAACAAGCTATGCGTGAGGTCAAGCCAACAGTAGAATTGATTTCCTCTCCTGAGCAAAGTGAAAGTCAATCTGTAATGGAAGATACTGATGATGTTAGTGAATTTTCCATTAGTGAACTCAATGACCTAAAAACGAGAATTGAGAATCAGATTCGACCGCTCAAGAAGAGATTCGATGATGCTAAGGCTAAGAGAAAAACTGCTCAAGTTCGAAAATTACAACCAGAACTAAAGCAAATGGTTGAAGATAGAAAGGCAGTAATTGCCGCATTATCTGGTGATTTTGATCCAGAAGACATTGACGAACTTCTAGAGGAATATCCTGAGGAAGAAGAAATCCAAATTCAAGTAGAAGTTGAACCTAAAGATAGTTTATCTGACGAAGACAATGAAGATTTTGTTGAATTTGTCGAGTTAGCAAATGAATTACTTGGAATGATGCCGAAGGATTTCCAAAATGCCTTCCTAGCGGGTGATAGTTTTGATTTCTACAAAGAAGTATACACTTCACCTGAAGATACTACCGAAGATGGAAAATCTAGATTTATTGATCTAATCAACAATGAGTTATCATCAGCCTCAGATGAGGTGTTGGTTAGATTAAAGCAGGACATTGAACTGGTGAGACGTGTCAAAGAACGGTATGGTTAGTGGTGATTTACATGGGATTATTGGACAGGATTGACGAAGAAGAATCTGTGGAGGAGACTCCAGTTGAGAAGCCTAAAGAAGAGAAAGCTAAGAAGCCTCGTCGTGGTAGAAAATCTAGGCCAGCAAAATCTGAAGAGGTTGTGGCAGAAACAGTTGAAGAAGCCCCACGTTCTCGTCGAAGAAGAAAAAAAGAGGCTAAAGAACCACGTGAAAAAGTTGATCGTACCCTTAAAGGTGATTTTGAGAAAGCAGGTACTGCTGCTTACTCGTTCCGAAGATTGATTGATTTTATTGCAAATGTTGGTTGGTCGTTTCCTTTGATTTTTATCATGGGTAGCGGATCTAATTTTTCACCTACCTATTTCCTTCTTGGAGGTTTGTTAATAACTATACTGAATACCGTCGTTTTACCGATTCAATTCGGTAGAACGTTGGGTAACTTCACTACGAGAACCTCTTTTGTTAGACACAATGGAAAAAACCCAGTATTCATGTTCCATTTCCTAAAAGCAATGTTTCTCCCATTTGTGATGGCAGGATTATTTAGTATCCAACTTGGGTTGAACTACCAGAAAGGAGACAGCCCCATTGGATTAATCATATGTGTATTATGTCTTCTGATTGTCATAGCAGAGGTTGTTATTGGAAGAATCAGAAAGGCAGATCGTCAAGGATTATGGGAGACAGCTTTCTTAGGAGTATATCTTGTAAAACATGTTTCATCCGGAGAATCTTCTGGCTGGTTGAAACGCCTTGAATCATCTGGTGATTTCTTTGAGTCCAAGGGATGGGGTGTAGACAAAGACGACGAAGATTCCGATGAATCTTAACGGCGG
>MDTG01400247.1_pt1 | contig 13090 bp, 13 predicted proteins | sample 811421 | NCBI WGS metagenome assembly MDTG01 (sample SAMN05326645, study PRJNA326480) | marine metagenome | isolation source: seawater | place: Pacific Ocean: South East | collected 2011
CTGGAGATGGTCATCCTGAACAACCGAAAAGAGTAAAATCAATAATTAATGTTTTAAAAAAAAAGAAAGATTTGATTTGGGAAAAACCTGGTGTAGTTCCTGAAAAAATATTAAGTCTTACTCATACAGAGAGTTATATTAAAAATTTGAAAAAATCTTTTCCTGAAAAAGGAATAAAATTTCTTGATGGGGATACTGTCGTATCTCCAGGGAGTAAAGAGGCAGTATTTGATGCTGCGGGTTCTGCAATAAAAGCGATTGACGGAATACAAAATCAGAGATTCAACAACGCATTTTGTGTGGTAAGACCCCCAGGACATCACGCCGAAAAAAATAGAGCCATGGGCTTTTGTTGTTTATCAAATGCTGGTATAGCAACAAATTATTTAATTGATAAATACAATTACAAGAGAGTTGCTTGTGTAGATTTTGATGTTCATTGGGGCAATGGAAATTATAATGTTCTATACGATAATAAAAACTCCCTATATTTATCAACCCATCAATATCCTTTTTATCCTGGGGGGGGTTCAGACAAAGATAAAGGTAAGTTTAATAATGCATTAAATATTCCTTTGCCTGCTGGCACTAATTCGTATGAGTATTTAAATGCTTATGACCGAATAATCAAAAGACTAGTAGAATATCAGCCTGATTTTTTGATTTTTTCGGCGGGTTTTGACGCACACGCAGATGACCCCTTAGCCCAATTTGAGCTTAAATCAAAAGACTTTTACGAAATTACTAAAAGAACATTAAAAGCTACAAAAAAATTTACTAAAGGTAAGGTTGTTTCAATTTTAGAGGGTGGGTATGACCTAAAAGCTCTTGCAGAGAGTTCTCTAAATCATGTAAATGCTTTATCAGAGTTTGAAAAGAATGAAGTTATATAAGGTAGCATTTTCTAAAATTAATAACAAAGGACTTTTCGCAAAAAAGGATATTAAAAAAGGTACTAAGATCATTGACTATATAGGTAAAATTATTACAAAAAAGGAAACTGAAAATAACCCAAAATTCGATAACAGCAGGGCTATTTATTTATATAATCTTAATAAAAGATATGACTTAGACGGGGACTTTTCCTATAACACTGCTAGATTGATAAATCACTCATGCAATCCAAACTGCGAGGTTGATGGTAAGGGATTAAAACTTTGGATATCATCTATAAAAGATATAAAACAAGGTGAGGAATTATCATATGATTATGGATTTGGATTTGACTCTGATTACAAACAATTTCCGTGTAAATGTGGATCAAAAAACTGTTGTGGTTATATAGTAAGAGAAGGATCTAGATGGAGAATAAGTAAAAAATTTAAAAAAAAAATTAGTATATAATTTTTTTTAAATACAAACCTTGAGGTGGCGCTGGAGGTGCGCATAGACTTCTTTTTTTTGACTGTAGTATTTTGTTAAATTTACTTAAACTCCACCTTTTTTCTCCTAAATACTTTAAACATCCTACCATTGAACGTACCTGTTGTTGTAAAAAAGACTTAGATTTAAATTCAATAGCGATTTTACTATTTGATAGCTTTATTTTTACATATATAATTTTTCTTATTGGACTACGGGCACTACAACTAGAAGATCTAAAAGTAGAAAAATCTTTTTTTCCAACTAATTTTTTGGCACCCTGCCTCATTAATTTTAAATCGAGTTTTCTTATTACATGCCAGGCTCTATTTTTATATAAAACAGACTTTACCTGTCTGTTAATTATAATATATCGATAGACTCTAAATTTAGCAGAATATCTTGCATGAAATAAAATTAATTTTTTATTAATTTTTTTAATTGCTATATCTTCTTTATTTAGAAAATGATTAAGAGATACTAAAAATTTTTCAAGTTTTAAGATTTCTTTTTTACAATCAAAGTGAGCAGATTGTTGAATGGCATGAACTCCTCTATCAGTTCTTCCCGCTGCAATACATTTTATCTTCTCTTTTAAAAGCATAGAGACAAACTTTTCTATTGTTTTTTGAACGGATTTACCTTTCTTTTGTGATTGCCACCCAATAAAATTAGTACCATCATATTCGATTAATATTTGGTACCTAAACATTAATTTAAATTCGAGCCCTTTTTTATTTTAGAGCCAATTATAAAATCTTGTGTTTTCTGAGGTTTCTTTCCCTCTCGTTGTATTAAATTAATTTTTATTGAATTTTCCTTGCATCCAACATTTAAAAAGTTATCTATTACAATTCCAACTTTTCCGATATTTTTACTTACTTTTGCCTCTAAAATTTTATATCTTTTTTTCTCAAAATAAAAAAAAGCACCAGGACTAGGGCACAAAGCATTAATTAATCCTAATATTTTATTAGCTGGCATATTCCAATTTATGAGGGCTTCGCTTTTTCGAATTTTTTTTGCATATGTAGCTTCTTTATGGTCTTGATCTGTAAATTTAATTTTATCATCCATAATATTTTTAAGATTTTCAGAAATCTTTTGTGAAGCTAACTTAGACAATTTTTCAGATAATGTTTTATAGCTATCTTTTTCTGAAATGTTCAATTCATAGATTTTACATACTGGGCCAGAGTCTAATTTTTCTGTCATCCTCATTATACTTATTCCTGTTTTTTTTTCTAAATTTATAATTGCTCTTTGTATTGGTGCTGCACCCCTATATTTTGGTAGTAAAGATGCATGAATATTTATAAATCCTTTTTTTGTTAAATATAGAAATCTTTTAGGAATAATTTGTCCGTAGGCCACTACAATTGCTATGTCGGCACCAAGTTTTTTAATATATTGATATTCTTCGTCATTATTTTCTAAATTTATAGGTGTTCTTAATTTTATATTTGATTTTTCAGAAAACTTTTGGATTTCCGATTTTGTTATTTTTTGTCCTCTGTTAGATTTTTTTGGTGGTTGTGTGAAGACACATAGTATTTTATTATTATTTAAAATTAATTCATTTAAAATAGATACTGAAAATTGAGGTGTGCCAAAAAAAATAATCTTAGCCATATTTAATTATAAGTTTTTAATTTTTTTTTTGTTCAATTTTTTTATGACAAAGTCCTTTTTAAGTTTGGATAAATAGTCGATTATAAGTTTGCCGTCACAATGTTGTATTTCATGTTGTGCACATGTAGCAAGTAAACCATCGCACTCTAACTCTTTTTTTTTACCTAACTGGTCGATATACTCTATTATTACAATTTTTGGTCTTTCGATTTCAATATATGTATCTGGTATTGATAAACATCCCTCTTCATAAATCGATGTATTTTTACTTTTTTTTTTTATTATTGGATTGATGAAACAATAAGGATCTTTTTTGTTTGGATCTTTAGATACATCTAATACCACAATTCTTTTCGGGACTCCGATTTGAATAGCCGCTAAGCCGATTCCATTTGCACTATACATTGTGTCAAATAAATTATTTATTAATTTTTTTTCATTAATTCCAACTTTTTCAACAGGATCTGAAATTTTTCTTAATATTTCATCTGGTACAGTAATTATATTTTTTACAGACATTAATGCTTAGACTTTTAAAGGTAAAATTTTAATTAATATTTTATTCCTGATAATATCTAGGTCTGTCTGATTTAAAACTGTTGTTATAAAATATAAATCTTCTGTGCCTAAATCTTCTATTTTATCTTCTCCGATTATTTCAACTAATCTGAGAAGAATCATACCTTTTTCCTCATTATTTACCAAAACTTGAAGATCTGTGGGTACATTTGGATCTGATTTATATAAATTCTGATAGTTTTTTTTTATTTTTGCCCCCTCATATTTGACTGAGTCTAAAAGTATTTTATCTTTATTAGAAAAAATATAATTCTTATCAGACTTTATTTTTTTTAAAATATCATTAGTGTTTTTACTTAATTTTTCTATATCGTATTTTTTAATAAAATAATTTATTAATTTAGATTGATGAATAATCTTATTGTTAATTCTAATTTTTTTTTCTTTTATATTTTCAGAAATAATATTTTTATTATAAAATGTTGTATACTCAGAAGGAACTGACTCAAACTCAATTTTTTTAAGCATCCTTGATAATTCAACATTATATGCGTTTCCGATGTTATCTTTTATCATCAATGACTTAATTTTCTCAGCAAAAAATAGTTTTTCTCTAATGTCATAAGTAAGTAATAATCTTTGATAAAATAATGCTCTAGCTTTGTGATTTGGTAATGAATTATAAATTTTTTTTACATTTAATAGCTCATCCAAACTGAAATCAAATCTTTTATATAAATTGAGTAAATCGATCTCTGTATAATTATTTTCATGGGTGGCTTTTTCTATATTGAGAATTTTTTTATCATCTTCAATATTAATATCATAAACTTTTTCTAGTAAGTTGTAATTAGATAAATATTTCCATATAAACTTTTCTGTATTATTATCTGGTGAGTATAAAAAGTTAAAACTTGTAATACGTGATAAGTGAAAATCCAAAACGGTATTTTCAGATAAAGTATTTTCTTTTTCAGAGTATCCCATTAAAAAATTATATATTTGATCGAAAAATTTATCGTTAAATCCGTTTTCTTTTTTTAAATCATAAATAACTTGAGCGCTTTCGTTATCATTTTTATATATTAGACAATAAATAATAAATTTATCAATATAATCATTAGTCATTGAAAAATTATTATCATTTAAAAATTTACAAGAATTTTCTATTTGTCCATTTAAAAGATAATGATCAACATAACTTTCAATAAGTCTTTGGCTACCTGGAACATTTTTATTTACCAATAAAAATTTTTTAATTAAATCAAAATCTTTTTTCTTTAGTAAAAAATCTAATTTAAATTTATTAAACTCATCTTGCGAAGTAAGATTTTCTGGAGCCAATGCATTTGTTAGTAATGCTATTTCTAGCAGATCTTTAGCGTCATTAGAAAGCTTAGTCGATTGAATTTTTTTTAGTATAGACCGGATCTGATCTCCATCAGAATTTGACCACATGTCAATGTTTAGATTATGTTCTTGGGGGTCGTAAACTCCAATAAGTTTCAAATTTGATAAGTTTAAGTTATCCTCACTCAAAATATTTTCATCGCTAGTTGATTCAAATGAAATAATTTTATTTTTAATAATATCTTTTTCATTCATATCATTATTTATTACAGTCTCATCTGCATCTTGTTTTTTTGGGTTCCAAATATCAACGGGTTCATTTGGATAAGTTATTTGTGTAAAAAATAAAATTGTGATTACAATTAAAAATGAAGATTTTAAGTTATTTAATAATCTTAATATTTTCATTTGGAACAATCTTCTCAATAGATTTATTTGGTTTTGGAAAATTTATTTTATCTATCATTATTATAACGAACAAAGCTAATAATAATGGTATAATAATTTTTAATATTAATTTACTTATTGAACTAAGGCTTCCAACTCTTGTTTTTTTTTCAAATTGCATATAAATTTAAATAATTTCAAATTAAGACATATTTGTGTTTTTTCAATAAAAGAAACTGATGATATTTAAAAAAAATTTAGTTTTAGTTGGTATGATGGGCTCAGGAAAATCTACGATTGGTAGGAAAATTGCAAAAAAACTAAAATTAGACTTTATTGATATAGACAAAGAAATTGAAAGACATGAAAAAATGTCTGTTTCACAAATATTTTTTATAAAAGGTGAGAATTATTTTAGGAATTTAGAGGAGAAAGTAGTTTTGGATAAATTAAGATTAAAGGCAAAAATTATATCTTTAGGAGGCGGAAGTTTTATTAATAAAAATGTAAGAAAAAATATTATTAAAAATCATATTTCTGTCTGGTTAAATTGGGACAAATTTACTTTAATTGAAAGGATAATTAAAAATGATAAAAGACCTCTAGTAAATAAATTAACTCAAAAAGAATTGTTAAAAATGATTAAAGAAAGATCAGCAATATACAACAAGTCTCACTTTAAGTTGGATTGCGAAAATTTAGATAAAGAAACAATTGAAAACAAATTAATAAAAATCTATGAAAGTAAACAAAATTAAAGTTAGCGCTAAAAGTAGTAAGTATAATATTTATATTGGAAATAATTATTTAAAAAATTTTGGCAAAATCTTAAACGATGAAAAAATTTTTTTTAAAAAAGTCCTTATTATTTTAGATAATAAAGTTCCTATTAAAAAAGTCTATCAAATTAAAAAGTCAATTAATTGTGATGAAAAAATTGTAATTAAAATATCTTCGAGTGAAAAGAGCAAAAATTTGATTAAAGCGACCAAGATAATTGAATTATTATTAAGAAAAAATTTTACTAGGGAAGACTGTGTTATTGGTGTTGGTGGAGGTATCGTAGGTGATTTATCCTGTTTTATTGCTAGTATTTACAAAAGAGGAATAAAATTTATTAATATTCCTACAACTTTGCTTGCACAAGTAGATGCTAGTATTGGAGGAAAAAGCGGAGTTAATCACAGTCATTTTGGAAAAAATTTAATCGGTACGTTTTATCAACCAAAAATTGTCCTATCTGATTTATCTTTTTTAAGATCACTTAATAAGCGTGAACTAGTATGTGGATATGCAGAAATTTTAAAACATACTTTAATAAAAAGTGAAAAGGGCTTTAAATTTTTAGACAAATTCCATAGCAAAATATTTTACTTACAAAAATATTACTTATTAAGAATTATAAGTGAGAGCTGCGAAATAAAAAAAAAAGTAGTCGAACAAGATGAAAAGGAGAGAAATTATAGAATGATTTTAAATTTAGGGCATACTTTCGGTCACGCATTTGAGGCAGCATGTGGATTTAAAAAAAAATTAAATCACGGGGAAGGTGTTTTGTTGGGTATAAAATGTGCTGTTAAATTTAGTTTGATTAAAAATTTTTTATCTTACAAAGATTACATTAGGATATTAAACCATATAGAAAAAATTAATATTAATCTTAAATTAAATAAATTTTTTAATTTTAAAGATATAAAAAGGATTATTGAATTTATGAAAAATGACAAAAAAAACAATTCAAAAAAAATAAATTTAGTATTGCTTAAAAATATTGGCCAACCTTTAATAAACAAAAAATTTAGTGAAAAAGATATAGATTTATTCTTAAGAAAAGAGTTAAATAATCTTTAATTGTAAGGAATGAATATGTCTTTTTAGGTCAATATCTAAAACTTTATGAACTTTTCTAAAACTATCTAGTTTACTCATTGATCTTAACTCGTCAGATTGAATGATGATTTGTAAATGAAATTTTCCTTTTTGGTGAGAAGCATGATTTTTATGTGAAATCGTTTTATCAATAATTTTTATTTCGTCGCATACAATTTCATTTTCAATTTTTGTTTTTACAATTTCTATAAGTTGATTTATATCCATATAATATAAATATAATATTAAATTTAATTATATGAAAACAATTTGTGATTGGAATAATTGTGAAAAGCCTGGTGAATATAGAGCTCCTATTGAGAAAGATAATAGCAAAAAGTATAGATTATTGTGTCTAGAACACGTAAAAGAATTTAATAAAAATTGGAATTATTTTACAGGCATGACTGACGGACAAATTTATAATTTTTTAAAATCTGATTTAACATGGCATAAACCTACTCAAAGTTTTAGTTCCTCTGATAATTTTTTCAAAGTTCTATGGAATAATACATTAAATGATGACAATTTTTCTAATAGATTTGACAAAAATAATGGTATACAAAGTTTTAGTTTTGATCAAAATGATATTAAAGCCTTTGGTATTTTGGGTATAAGCGTAGGTTTAAAATGGGAAAAAGTGCAAGAAAAGTTCAAAAAACTTGTTAAAAAATTCCACCCTGATATGAATGCTGGAAATAAAAAATTTGAAGATAAACTAAAAGTGATAACTTTAGCTTATACTCAGCTTAAAAATACATATAGGAATAAAATTGATAACAAATATTAATAGTAAACCTGACATTAAAATATCTATAAAACAAATATTTGGTTTCGATAGTGAAATGGAGGTTGAGGCCTTCTCCAAAAAAAATGAACTTGTACCAGATATTGATAAAGATTATATTTTTGATAGAGATACTACGCTAGCTATATTAAGTGGATTTGCCTTCAACAAAAAAGTTGTCATACATGGTTATCATGGAACGGGAAAAAGTACTCATATAACACAAGTGGCTGCAAGACTAAATTGGCCTTGTGTGAGAATAAATTTAGACTCTCATATAAGCAGAATAGATTTGATCGGTAAAGATGCAATTACTCTTAAAGATGGTAAGCAGATTACAGAATTTAAAGAAGGTATATTGCCCTGGTCTTTTCAAAATCCCGTGGCATTAGTTTTTGATGAGTATGATGCCGGAAGAAGTGATGTAATGTTTGTTCTTCAAAGAATCTTAGAAAGTGATGGATATTTTACATTATTAGATAGAAATAAAGTTGTTAAACAAAATGATCATTTTAGATTATTTGCCACAGCCAATACAATCGGACTAGGAGATACAACCGGACTTTACACAGGCACACAACAAATAAATCAGGCACAATTAGACAGGTGGGAGATTGTTACATCATTAAACTATTTACCAGAAGAAAAAGAGATTGAAATTATTCTAGCAAAAAATAAAAATTTAAACGATACAAAAGGTAAAGAAAAAGTTAGCAATATGGTTAAAGTTGCATCTTTAACTAGAAAGGGGTTTATATCAGGAGATATATCTACAGTAATGAGTCCTAGAACTGTACTAAATTGGAGTAATAATTACGAAATTTTTAAGGATATGGGCTATGCATTTAGAGTAACATTTCTAAATAAATGTGACAATACTGAAAAAAATATTATTGCAGAATATTATCAAAGAGTTTTTGGAGAGGAATTACCGGAGTCACTTACAAATATTCAAGTTTAAATGAAAAACGAGCAGGAACTAATAGAGAAAATTAAATTAGCCTTAACTAGTACTTATAACGTACTCTCGAAAGACTTAAAAAAGCCATCAACAAATACAGAGATATCAAAAGACAGCAAATTAAATTTTATAGATATTGAAAAAATTACATCAAAAAATAATTTTGAGAAAAATAGAGCACACTCGGACTCAGAAGCATTAAAAATATATTATTCAAATAATGAGAAATTTGAAAAATATGCACCAAGACAGCATACGTGCAAATCACTATATGCAATATCTGAAAAAATTAGATATGAACTAGTAGGATCTAAAAATTATTTAGGAATTAAAAAAAATATTATAAAATTCTACGAAAAAAAAATCGAACAAATCAAAGAGACAAGTTCAAAAGAAGATACTTCGATTTTAACTGCATTTGAAATTTATTTGCTTAGCAAATTATTTAGTTTTAAATTAAATACAAAAGGAAAAAAAATTCTAAATTTTTGGAAAAAGGACTTTGATAGAGAATTCTTAAAAAAAGAAAAATTTCTACATGAAAATATTAATAATCAAGAAATTTATAATAAAACGTTCTCTAATATAATTAAAAATATAAATATACGGGATGATGATCTCACAGAAAATAAGAAACAAGATAATAAAGAAAATAACCAAGAACCTCAATCTAATTATAACGAAAATGAAGACAAGGAAAGCTCAGATAAAAAAGAGCAACAAGGCAAATTGGATATTGATTATGATGTATCAGAGTTTAGAATGGAGGAGCAAAATTCAGATGGGTCAAAAGAAGAATATTCTTCTGACAATATAACTCAAAAGTTAAATTTATATAATAATAACTTAGATTATAAGGTTTTTACAACTGAGTTTGATGAAATTTTAAAAGCCGAGAATATAGAAAAAATAGATGAAATTGTTAAATTAAGAAAAAATCTTGATCAGCAATTATTAAATTTTAAAGATTTAATAACTAAATTAGCAAATAAATTACAACGTCAACTTCTGGCAAAACAGAATAGATCCTGGGAATTTGATTTAGAGGAAGGATTGTTAGATAGTTCCAAACTAACTAGAGTAGTTATTGATCCTTATAACTCCTTATCTTTCAAAAAAGAGAAAGATTTAGAATTTAAAGATACAGTTGTAACACTATTAATTGATAATTCTGGATCAATGAGAGGAAGACCGATCACTATTGCTGCACTTTGTGCGGATATATTATCTAGAACGCTCGAAAGATGTTCGGTGAAAGTAGAAGTTTTAGGTTTTACAACAAAAAATTGGAAGGGTGGTCTTAGTAGAGAGTCTTGGAATAAAAAGGGAAAGTTGAAAAATCCAGGAAGATTAAATGATCTAAGACATATAATTTATAAGTCTGCTGACACACACTGGAGACAATCCAAAAGAAACTTAGGACTTATGCTAAGAGAGGGTCTTCTAAAAGAAAACATAGATGGAGAGGCTATTTCGTGGGCATATAACAGAATAAAGAAACGCAGCGAAGAAAGAAAAATTTTAATGGTTATATCTGATGGAGCCCCAGTTGATGACTCTACATTGTCAGTTAATTCAGGGGACTATTTAGAAAAGCATCTAAAAAAAGTAGTTAAGTATATTGAAAATAGAAAAGAAGTTGAAATCTTAGCGATTGGTATTGGACACGATGTGTCTAGATATTATGACAAAGCAATAAAAATAAGTGATGTTCAAGAACTAGGTGATGTTATGATAAATGAATTAAGTAATTTGTTTGAAAAAAAATCAACATTAAATTAAATTTTTCTTAAATCTGTATTCTTCCATCTTATTTTTATTTCTGCTCCCCCTCTTGTTTCTGAATTGTTACAATTTAATTCAGCATAATTTTTTTCCAATAAAGTTTTACCAATAAATATACCTAATCCTAAACCAGATTTATTTTTATTTTCGCTTTTAAAAGAGGATATATATGGATCTCCAATTTTATTTAATATTTCTTTTGGGAAACCATGACCATCATCTTCAATAATTATTTCGGATTTTTCACTATCGCTATAAATTGATATATAAACTTTATTTTTAGCAAACTTATTAGCATTTCCTATAAAGTTTCTAATTCCATACACAAGCTCTACAGATTTTACGATTTCTATGGGATTAGTATCTTGTTCTTGATTTATAATAAATTTTTTATTAGAAAATTCCTCAAAAGATTTGACAATCTCATTTACATAAGTTGATAAACTTAGATCCTTACCAATAAAATCATCTGTAATAATAGGATTTATACTTAACTTTCTTAATATTCCGTTGCATCTATCTACTTGACTTATTAATAAATTAACATCTTTTTTAAGATTGTTGTCTTTTCCGATCTGGTCTAGTAAATCTTGTGAGATTATTTTGATTGTCGACAAAGGTGTTCCTAATGAATGTGCTGCTGCTGCAGCTTGTCCTCCTAAAGAGACTAATTCTTGCTCTTTAGAAATCACTTCTTGTAATTTATCTAATGCATCTTTTCTTAGTCTATTTTCTTTACCAAAAGAAATAGCAAAATAATTTAAGAATATAAGTGCAACTATTAAACCCAAAGGTATAGAATAATAGTAGTATAAACTTAATTTGTAGTCATTTAAGGGAGCAGGAAGCTCTTCATGAAACAATGTTAGAATACATATAGAGATTAATGTTACGAATATTAAAATTAAATTTGTTCTTAAATCTAAATTTGAAGAAGCAAATACACTAGGGATAATAAGAAAAATTGAAAATGGATTTAGGATTCCTCCCGTAAAATATAGTAATAAACTCAACTGAATTATATCTATTAGTAAAAAATAAAACGCTGAAATATTTGAGAGTTGTTTTTGCCTATAAAAATTAGATAAAAATATATTTGTTAGGCCACCTAAAAAAACTACAAAATTTGTTAAAATATAGTTAAATTCGAAATTAAATATAAAAGCTACAATATTTATAGTTATAAATTGACCAAATATACCTATCCATCTTAAGTTTATATAAGTGGATTTGTTTAAAGAATATTTTCCAGATGCTTCAAAAAGCTGCATTTTTAGATATCTAAATTTGAAACATTTATTGCATTCTCTACTATAAAATCTCTTCTAGAGCTAACATCATTTCCCATCAAAGTTTGAATTAAATCTAAATCTTTTTTTAATGTATTAGAATATCTAACTTGTAACAAGTTTCTTGTTTTAGGATTTAGTGTTGTGTTCCATAATTCATCAGGATTCATCTCGCCTAAACCCTTAAATCTTTGAATTACAAGTTTCGATTTTTCGTAGTCTAGTATCCTTTTAAATTCCTTAGAATCCTTTTTAATTTTTTTTAAATCTACAGAATTACTTAATATGTATTTGTTTAGTTCATCCTCATCTTTTAGATAAATATTCTTAGAGCCTTTAGTGATTTTAAAAAGAGGTGGTTGGGCTAAATATATATTTCCATTGGTTATTAACTTATTAAATGGTGAATTATTAAAAAAAGTTAAAAGTAAAGCTCTAATATGTGATCCATCGACATCTGCATCGGTCATAATTATAATCTTTCCGTATCTTAAGTCTTTTATATCTATTTCTTGATCATTTGGGTTTAATCCCAGAGCATTTATAAGAGTAACTATTTCGTTTGAAGAAACCATTTTTGAAACTACTTTAGTCTGTTGGCCGTTTCCATTTTTGTTATACTTAAGATTTTTGTTAGAATTTTGATCGATATAAGTGTTTAGAATTTTACCTCGAAGAGGCAAAACTGCTTGGAACTCTCTATTTCTTCCTTGTTTTGCTGAGCCTCCAGCTGAATCTCCCTCAACAATAAATAATTCAGTCCCATCTTGCTTTGAAATTTGACAATCCGCAAGCTTACCTGGAAGACCAGTAAGTTCTAAAGCTCCTTTTCGTCTTACATTTTCTCTCGCTTTTCTTGCAACTTCTCTAGCTAGTGCAGCCTGAATAATTTTAGCTAAAATAATTTTTGATATTGAGGGATTTTGATCAAACCAAACAGATAATTTTAGATTTATTAAACTCTCAACTATATTTCTTACCTCAGAAGACACTAGTTTATCTTTAGTTTGAGAAGAAAATTTTGGATCTGGTATTTTCACTGATAATACACATGTTAAACCTTCTTTTATGTCATCTCCTGAGATGGAAAGTTTATTTTTTTTTAAAAGATTATGCTCATTAGCGTACTTATTTATAACTCTAGTTAAA
>MDTG01147617.1_pt1 | contig 13089 bp, 15 predicted proteins | sample 811421 | NCBI WGS metagenome assembly MDTG01 (sample SAMN05326645, study PRJNA326480) | marine metagenome | isolation source: seawater | place: Pacific Ocean: South East | collected 2011
CCCTAACCCCCTCCAGGGGGATACATCCCCCTTACCCCCTGTTCCACGGTAACCCTAACCCATTTCTATAGCAAAACGCGGAGCCAGGGGGTAAGGGGGATGAAATCCCCCTAGTGGAGCCAGGGGGTAAGGGGGATGGAATCCCCCTAGGGGATGGAATCCCCCTGACATGTATTCACAGTATTAAATATATCTTGTACACCATTACCATTATCCGTTTGTTCTGTCTTACTGGATTGCTTGAACAATACACCTAATATTATGAGTGCTACAATTGTCATAGTCGCAAATAGGCCAAATAAACCTGGTTGAGCGATACCATGTAACTTCATTTTGATTTTATCATCTCCATAATGTACAGCCATTAATTCAATGAGTTTCCATACAAAGAAAATACAAAACAAATAGAACAATCCATTGGGGGTTTCCTTTAGATTCAAGAATGTAGTGGTAAATTTATCATTACTTAATTGATATTTTTGAAACAAATCAAGGAAATATTTAATAATAAATACAATGAATAAAATTTGTACAAGAGGTGCCATCATTATCACAAAAATAAGATTTAGTAAAATGATTAATCCGAATGCCAGTGGACTTGATACTAAAAGCATTTGTGCGGTATTCTTACCATCATCATTGCCATTATTCATAAATTGTGATGTAACTTTTCGAAAGCATAAAATGATAAACGTTATAATGATAATATAAGTAATATATTTATTTGGTTTAAAATTAAACCCATCGGTCAATAATTTCAAAAACTTGGGAAATAATTTATACAGTGATATCCATGCGACAAGAAAGAAAAATATGAATTGAACATCTTCTTTACCATTTAATTTTTGTCCTGTTTTGTATACAATCTCGTTCATAAAATAGTAGAATAAACTAGCTGGAAATTGTACAAATTTTAAAAATACTTCCCAAATGAAATCTTTAATATCATTACTACTTTCGTTTTGGTTTTTGTTGTTGGTTTCGGTTTCGGTTTCGGTTTTCTTATTATTGGATGTGTTTGAGGGACCTTGAGAATCCACTCTTGCTGAATTATCAAAAAAAACACCACCTTCTTGATTATTATAGGATTGTTCTTCAATAGGTAATGCTTTCATTATTTTTGCCATAAAAAATGCTATAGGGATGGATACAATTTCATAAATACTCTGTTGAATCCACAATGTATCCAGCTTCTTTTCTTTTTCGGTATTATTTGTATAAGTAAAATGATCTATAAATATTCCGGTTGACATTTTGTTAATAGTACAGAAAGGTGACTGTAAAATAACATTAAAAACATTACCCCATCCTTTGAAAGATTCAAATGTTCTCCACCGGACAGTTTTAATCTTACAGTCTTGAACACCTGTTTTTATACCTTCTAGTGATGAAAATATAATCAAAAAATAGAATCCAAAAAACAGTACTAATGTGACAAATGAATTACTAAATACATCAGGATATTTGATAATCACGATACCCAATAAAATTGTAGCTACAGTACTGATGATTGCGGTATATTGTAAATTTTCATTGGTTGTTGGTGGTTTTACCCTTTTCTTTTTCTTCTTTTTCTTCTTTTTCATTGCTTTTATTGCTTTTTCTATTGCTTTTCTGGTTGCCTTTATTACTGTTGGGAGTTCTGACATTCCACCTGTAGACAACGCTAGCCCAGCTCTGACGTAATTGTTAGGGTTTGTGAATGTATTTTTCATTTTTCTGGCTGTAAATTTTTTTCTAAATTTGAATCCTTCTACGTTTGAATTAGTATCGTCATCTTTCTGAGAAGAAGATAAAGAAATAGAATCATCCATTTCTTCTTCATCATCATTATCATCATCGATTTTTTCTGTATTCTCCAAAGTAGGAAGGGGATCAATATTTTGATAATTATTCGATATTTGTTTTTCTCTTACTTTCTTTAACCGTTCTTCCATGTTTTCTAAATAATATATATATTTCTTTATACACAATAGAGATATATAAGTTAGACGGGGAACGAAAATGTCCTCCTTCAGCAAATCGCTAACCCTAGCGAGCATATAATAATCCACATGATCCACCAATAAAGGACAAAATATTATATCTTTCTTCAAATAAGGTTAAATTGTAGGTATATTCGTATAACCGCCAATTTGACTTATTCACAGCAATCGGGTCACCATCTTCATTACAAATAATTTCATACTCTGAATTCTTCGCATCTACTTGAGGAACAAAAGTCACAAACTCCATTTCAATATTTTTGAATTTACCTAAATTAATTGCTCCGGATGGTTGATATGTCTTTGGGTTTGTGTCTAAACAAAACTGATAACAATACAATCCTTCTTTAGCAAATCCATGTGTTCTACAATATTTTTCAATGTAATCAAATACACCACGCGGTAATGTATTTTCACGATATTTGCCATCTAGTACAATACCAAGGCTTTCCATGATATGTTTATGGTTTTCTACATTATAATTACCACTGATCATAATACCAGTATTATATCGTTTTCCATTTTCCTCAGGATGTAATAATAAAGTAATAGGAGGCATTTGAACGTCCATTGGCATATGACGATAAGGCCAATTGGTATAATTGGACCATTCGTTACGCATATTTACATCATTTCGTTGAAAGTACCACATCCAATTTGATACCATTCCACTTGTTTCTAACTTTACTTTTTTCGATCCGTAAATATTTTCAAAACGATGAGTATGTACTTCTTTGACTAAATACATTTGATCTTCTTGAGCAAACTTACGAGATTCTTCTTTAGATAAAAACGCATAGGTTCCGATCAAATGAATATCTGCGTTCCAAACATTAATGGTACTATTGTACGCATCCACATCAGGCAAACCATAATTATCAGGATAAGGGCCACCCACTGGAGGAAAATTACCACTTACGTCTGTAGCATGGACAATCATTTGTTTCTGCGGACTTTGTAAAAATCGATACATTTGAAATCGATCTTGATTAAAATCAGGCCGAATGTAAGGATACGCATATTCTGTATTATATTCATCCATATCGAATATATCTCGTACTTGAAATAAGTCTTGTATGGGACGCATACGAATTGTAATCTCTACTTCATTATATTGTAGAGCTACTAATGGTAAAGCTGTGCGCGTATCATTCATAAACCAGGCATGTATAGGAATGTATAAATTCCTTCCGCGAATAGATGGTTCTACTCCCGCAGATGTAGTAGTAGATGGGTCATAGAACGCATTAGGATAAGTATTGGTTCTACCAAATGCCAATGCTGGGTTATTTAGCTCTGGTATATTTCCAGTCATATCACGAAAAGCTTTTTTTTTCTCTTCTGAATAATCTCTATCTACCATAGCGCTAATATATTCTCCACTATATCGTGCTAATGTAAAAGACCCGCATACTATTTCCACTTCTTGTATCATTTGAGCACCTAAATCTTCGATCCAACGAAATTCATAGGGTACCCATTTATTATTGTTATGATTATTTTCATTTAGGTTAACTCCACTGCCTTCATCTACTTGTTTTTGTATAGGAGGGTATACGGGACTCCATATATTGGGTAATGTAACCACTAGATACGTATCCATTAGTATTTCCGCATAACGTGGAATTTTGAAACTAAATACAGATGGTTCAGAAAGACGCAAATCTCTGGAACCATTATAGTCAATACGGAATTTTTGTAACCCGAAATTGGTATATTTACTATAAGTTGTACGGAAAAAAGTTTTGGTTGGATCTCCAGTTAAAAATAAATTGGCGTTTCCTATTGCTATTAAATTTAATAATCCGCCTGCCATTTGTATAGTTACTATAAAATATATTTTTATTATATATTTCTCTCACAATATATAAAATGATTGACTTTAAGAAATTACTATTCTTTCTTGCTATGATTTTATTTTTCTATATTTTGTATTTATTAATCGTACAAAGACAAAGAATTCAACAATACATAAACGAACAAACACGCAATGAGTCGGAAACTATACAAGAATCGTTTGCTTCTATTCCTTATATTGATTCTACTAAAAATACTGATTTGTCTTTGAAGGAATATATGATAATGAGTTCCTGGAATAGTGCTGTAGACAAAAATGGTAATGTTTCATTAGACACTTTGGAAAAAACGATAGAGCGTGGATATCGATTTTTGGATATGGAAATATATTTAGTAGATAAATCTCCTTATGTGGGATTTTCAAGTGATAAATCTTACAATACAATGGAAAGCGACCCTGTTTTGCTTTATGATGTATGTCAGAAGATTTTAGCAAAGGCATTTGTCACCAATAATCATAAAGACCCAATGTTATTACATTTACGCATTAAATCTACTTCCGATACAGTATTTAACCAAATTGCCGATATTTTAGAAAGTGTTTTTGAAAAATACTTGTACCGGAAAAAGGTAAATGGAAATACTAAATTAGAAGAAATTATGGGGAAAATAGTGATTATAGTAGATAGAACATATATTCCTCAAATCAGTAAATATAGCTGTGAAGATAATTGTAGACACGATTTCATTCAATTAACAAACACTTACAGTGGGACTGGTGTATTGAAATCAGTAAAAGAGCATTATAAATTGGATCAGATGAAAAGACCATTGGAAATCAGTACTGAAGGTAAATCAAATGTAGAAGATTGGCAAATGGTAACATTAGGTGTAGGGGAATATTATAGAACCAATAATACTAAACATTTCTATACTTTAGCAGAAGCTCATAGTGTACAGATTATTCCTCAACGGGTTTCTTCTAAAGATGAACATTTGATGGAATATGAAGACTTTTTCAAACGTAATGGCAAACGAGCATTTGTACCAATTACAGTCATCTTATAGAAAGCCCATTGATTGTACAATACAAATAGTCATATTTTTATTGTATTAGAAATCGCTTCCATTGTGGAAACTAGAAATAGATTCCATTGTGGAAATTAGTAATAGATTCCATTGTGGAACAGGGGGTTTTGGGGGATGTATCCCCCAGGATGTAATCCCCCTTATTTAGGGCAAGTTGATCCAACTTCCAAAGGAACTCGCATTAAGTCGGGTTCAATTGTACTTTGGTTCCATGGTCCAATTTCACCTTTTTGGATAACAGGATCAGATCGGAGCTGTAAATTAGCATTCTTCATGGTCTGTCCTACAGTATCTAAACCAATATGATAACCAGCTTGAAGTAAATCAGGCATTTGAGGATTACTCTGACTGACGGGGTTCAAAGATGCCCATTGACTATTATCGTCTTTGGGAAGTAATTCTGATGGGTTTGCTACATCTTGTGTACAATAACCTTGAAAACCTTCTTTATCTTTTTCTTTTTCTTCTTCCGCATTGGATTCATTTCCGATTTTCAAAGGTGTTGCTTGATTTTGATTGTTAGGTGCTGTTGCTCCTGCTTGTTCTTGTGTATTCATACCGTCAATAATAGATGTCTTTCCTGAACTGTAATACATAAATACAACAGATAACACTATAAATCCGACTACAATAAGTACTCTATCTTTTGTGAAAAATTTACGTAATCCCGAGGATAATCCTGATAAAAATCCAGACATTGTATATAAACGCCAGACAAAATTATTTAATGGATTTTGATTCTATTAAATGCTCATATAGCTGAAATGAAATATTTTTGACTAAACATTTTCGGAATTCATGGATTTGAGAGAATCCATTTCTTTTTCTAAAATACCTTCTTCTTTTTCATCATCCGAAAAGGCATCCGGATCTAAATAAGTATGTCGGATCTTTTTCGCTTCTAAATAAGAAGATATTGCTAAATCACGGGCAATACGAGCTTTTCTCTTGGCCTCTTTATACATCTCAAAATAAACATCATTGCGTTTTCTCAATGTAATGGAATTATCATCTACAGGAATATCTAAATCCACCTCGTCTATACCTGAATCTAGCACAGTTCTTGCTAAAGTTATTGGGGGAGGAAGATCATTTTCCCCGTTTTCTTCATCTTCTCTATTCATCCCACTATCATTGTTTAGTTCAATTTCAACATCTTCACTTCTCTCATTATTGTCTACATTATCACCTTCGCTTTCACCTCCAATTTTATCATTATCACCATCACCATCCTCAGTACTATTCATCTTCTCATTTTCATGATCGGAATCAGATTCAACATCCACTATTTCTACAGTTGTATCATTTACTGTAGAAGATGGTATAGTGGGATCCATTGCTACAGTGTTTTCTTCTTCCACTTGATTGTCTAAACTTTCTTCTTTTGGTTCAATTGTAACCACAGAGGGAGCAGCAACAGCAACAACTTCCTTTTTCGCAACTGGGTTTTTTTTGCTAAATAAACATGTCTCAAATAAATCAACGGGCTTTAGCAACATCATTTGTTTTACTTCCATATCCAACTGGAAACTTCGTGCTGTACATCTTATTCCCTGAATTTCTAAAATTGTTAAAATGGATGTATTCTCTCGAATTTGTTCTAAAGCAACTTCATTCTCATCCTCGTCAAAGATCTTTAGGCTACATTTTCCTAAACGTGTAGGTATTTGTACACGAACACTATGATATTTCCCTGACTTGTATAGTTTTATAATGGGTGTAAATGAATCTTCTATTGTTTCTTCTGTGAGAGATGAATCGAACCATTTTTCGCGCATATGGAACAATTGCTTTTTACAAAAAGTTTCTAAAGATTCTAAAAATTCATTAAAAGGTTCATCCTCATGACGGAATAATAAATCACTGTACATCTTTTTTCCTGATTTCTGAATTCCTTGTTTTGTAATACATTTAGGCGGTTGTATGTAAAAAGGCCGTTGACCTGATTTTTGTAGTAAACGGATAAAATAATTACCACCACCAAGAGAAGAGGGTGATATACACATCAATTGAGAGAATTCGTAAGACGCATCGGGCTCTATAATGTTTTCCATTACCGAGTCTTTTGTATTGTAGATAGAAAACCCATCTTTATTTTGAACTCATTCGTTTTTTCCTACAGTTTATTTTAGCCATTTTGTATAAGTTTATTTACAGAACAAATAAATGGATCATATTTGGGAATCCTGTTTACAATATTTACAAACAGATGATGCTAAAAGACAAATGAAAACAAATGTATTATCACCTTTAGGAGGAATTTTGTACAATGAATTTTATTTATATGTCTGGATGATTTGTTTTTATCATATATTTTTGATTGTACTTGTATTTAGCATTTTTATGTTGGTCATGAGAAAATGGAGATATCAACATTCCATACCCTTTCATAGTATTGCTTAAAATGATTACATTAGAACAAACTTAAAGGTCTCTTATTACGATTACTAACCATATGACTACTGTACAAACAACCACTTTAGCTCAACAAATGAATTCATTGATTCAAATACAACAAGAATTAGATTCTCTAAATGAGAAACAAAAAGAATTGCGACAACAGAAATATAATTTACAAGACTCCATTATTCAATACATGAAAGAAAATGATATGGATCATCGTTCGGTCAAAATGGGAAATCATCAAATGTATATCGCATCTCGTAAACAATATTCTGGAATTACTTTTCATTATTTAGACAAAATGCTCGGTAATATTATTCCAGATGAAAATCAAAAGAGTTATGTATTAAAGTATTTGAGAGAAAACCGAGAAATAAAAGATGTACCAGAACTACGACTAAAGCATATACACTAAAAATCCTGTATATTGTATAGTACATTATACAGGAAACCACAACATAATAATGATGATCGAAACCACTTCTTATTTTCAGACAGTATTTCTATTATGCCTTTTACTATTTTTTATTTTTATTTTAGCCAATTATTACCTTCTACGGTTCACATCATCATCAAAAGAAGGATTTTCTACTACTTTTCCAAATGATTTTGATTTAGAAAAATTGGTAGACAGTGTTGGCTTTTATGATTTGTACAACAAACCTTCTGTTTATCAGAATATACAAGTCATTCAAATTCGACCAAATGATTATGGTTATGATAAATGCTTATTATTGAATGACGAAATACAACTATGTTCCAATGATGAGAGAATGTATCATGAATTTCTAGTTCATTTTCCTATTTCGTATTTAAAAACTGTCAAACGTGTTTTAATCATAGGTGGGGGAGATTTAATGACTTTACGGGAAGTGATGAAATACGATGTTAAAAGAGTAGATATGTTAGAATTAGACAAGCAAGTAATGAAAGTCAGTTTAAAATATTTCAAAGAAAATGATGTATCTATGTACTTAGACGATGATCGCGTAAATATTAAAATTGGTAATGCCGTCAATACAATTCAATCACTACCTAACCATTTTTACGACCTCATTTTAATTGATTCTACAGAAGATAGTACAAATAATCGCCCCATTGAATCACTCTCTTTTTTCCAAACATGTAAAGACAAATTGAAAAAAAATGGAATTTTGGTGAAAAATGGTTATGTTGTAGAATCTATGCCAAATACTTTGGTAAAGAAAAAAGAATCTATTTTATCACGCTTGAAAACACTTTTTGCTAAAGTTGGAATATATAAAGTAGATATTCCTTCCTACGACGATACAAAAGATTATAAATTTATCATGTGCTCAGATCGTTATCATATAGGAGATGATCCTACACAAAATGCTGAAACCAAAAAGATTTCCAATTCATTAGAAGAATACAATGTAGATGAACATATGAAATATATTTTCAAATCATAAAATATAGAGAGAATGACAAACAATCATTTTTGTATCGTATTCATACTTATTTGTATTGTACTTTTTGTCAGTTTTTTTGATTTATTATGTACTACATTTCAACCCAACTCTCATGTTGGTATTCATTACATAATTGATATTGACAACATTCAAGGAGATATACTGTACAATAATGACAAACTGATTGAAATTTGTGACCAATGTTTAGATACATCTCAAGTGAATATTTTAAATAAATCATCACATTCCTTTTCACCTCAAGGATTAACACTTTTGTATTTATTAGCTGAAAGTCATTTTTCATTACATAGTTGGCCGGAAGAAGGGAAATTGAGAATCGATTTCTTTTCTTGTACAACAAGAGACAAATGCGATAAGGGATTGGAATTCTTGAAGAAACATTTTCAGAATGGCGAAACAATCCATGTGGATGTCCTTTATCGGTAAAAACTATACCAAATGAGATCCTATGTACGTCTTTACTGTTTTGGTGAACCCTTCGTTTTTTTAGGCTTGAAATAATTTTTTAAAGTATTTTTTTGGACATTTTTCATTAAAGGCTTTTTCCGTTTTGCTTTATGAGCTTTAAGGGATTTAGGAGATTTCAGAGATTTACCTTTTTTCCTTTTTGTATCTTTTTGTCGTAATTTCCCTCTTTTGGAACGTGCTGTACCTCTACTAGATCTAGAAATACTTAAAGGAGAAACAGTAGGTAAACTAGATACTGACATACGTCCACTTGTACGTGATTTGTTTGTAGTTCCTTTTGTGCTGATGGTAGAATCAATTAAAGTAGGGACTTCTGAATCAATTAAAGTTGGAACTTCTGAATCAATTAAAGTTGGAACTTCTGAATCAATTAAAGTAGATGTATCACCTATTGTCATTTTATTGTCAGTGTTTATTGACATCTTTTCAATATACACTGTAGCTAGATTTTATTTTATCCTACCTCTAAAGGTCATAATATGGATTGTCCTGGATATCCATAGAACAATAGGTTTTCGGTTTTTTGCTATAGTCTCTTGGCATATGAATATTTGCGTCTTTAGCATTTTCAAGTAAAAATTTAAAATTCTCCCAAAATTCGGGCTTATGTCCGATTGATTTGGTTGCTACATGAGATAATTCATGAATTGCTACAAATGTTAAAGTATGCTCATCAATCAATTCGTCTTCTCCATTCGTTTTTTTGGGACTCAAGCAAAATGCCATTTTTTCCCCTTTATTTTCACTATAGGCAGTATAGGAACTAGTAGGTAACGTCTCCATAATTTTCTTGGGATTAAACCCAGACACTAACCGACGAGTACGATCATCATCTGGGTGAGTTTTTTCCATATATTGTACTAATTCTTTACATTTCACAGTTACTTTAGCCAATAAATCAGCCGCGTTTTGTATTTGTGCTCTCTCACGTACGCAATACTTATTTCCATCTACAGTAGACACTATACATTTTAACTGTACAGCATCACTGTTATAGAAGTAATACATCAAACAAAACGCAACTACAAATATAATCACAACTATAACATACCAATCTTTCATGACTTTTCCCTTTTTTCTTTATATATTACCTAAAGTTTTTTCTTTCGTGTACGACGATTTATCTTGAAATGTTTCTCACATACTTGTTTTAATTTTGATTTATCAGGTGGTGATTTGCTGATCACCGACACTACCATATTTTTCAAACGAAAGTATTCACGTATAGTATTATTCATTTGTTCCAAAGTAATATTTTTATAATAAGTATCATATAATTCCATATAAGGCACAACTTGTTTCATTTTATGGTGGGTTGCTTCATTTGATTCTTGTACATACAATAAGAATTTCTCTCCATTACTTTTACATAAAGTACTCATATTTTCCGACTCTATACTTAAGTAGCTTCGTAATCTTTCTTTGCCGATTAATAATTCTTCAGAAGTAATCCCTTTTTTTGCTAAATCCTGTAAAATATTTATAATCCAATATATCACACCTTTTTTCGTTCCAGTAGAATGATTGCGCATTACATTTTCATTCTTACATTCAGTTTGTATGGAAAAATAGCCAGTAAACTCTGAATGTTCTGTTACAGCATTCGCATTGTATACTAAATTAGTATCTTGACGGAGTATTTTGAATAACCTACCACTCATCCCATTAATGACATGAGTTAGCAAATCGAATATATATTGTTTGTCAGAATAATGGTTTACTGTACGAAATCCTATTATTAATTGAGTATTGATACTACCTGGTTCTTTGGTGGTAATATATTCTATAGTGGAATCATAAGGGTACGTTATTGGTTTATCGTGAAATTGTTGTGGTTTCTCTTTTGGTGTAATATTTTTGATGAAATCTGTAGATTGAAGTAGAGAGTCCCAATGATTCAGATTATGTCTAGATACAACACTGATTATCATATTGGATGGTACATAAAACCATTTATACCATCGAATCATTTCATTATAATCCATATCTTCTTGAACTTCTTGAAATCGAATATGATCTACTGGTTCTTCGAAAGACGAATGTTGATAAATTTTGGATTCAAAAGCTTCTTCGGCCCTTTCTTGAAAATTATTTTGAACTCGTAAATTCTCCTCTCGTATTATATGACGCTCCTTTATCAATCGTTTTTTACTAAAGTCGGTGTCATAGAGCATGTGACTAAATAGATTCAGAATTTCCTTTCCATACTTTTCTGAACATTTCGCATAAAAACAAGTATACCGCTTTGTAGTAAAGGCATTTATCTGTGTTCCCATTTTATCGTACTGTTTGTACAGTTTTGTGGAACTCTTATACTTTGAACTCTGAAACACCATATGTTCCAAAAAATGGGCTATACCACGCAATTGATCTTTCTCATTTGATGATCCTACATTACAAAATACGTAAATTGAACATAAAGGTAAGCTATGTAAGCTGGTTTGATGTAGTAGTTGTAAGCCATTCTTGTACTTTTTCGTTTTAATAGACATATATAAGTATGGAAGGTAGGTTCGGTACCCTATATATAAGTGATTACAGAAAATTTTCATCCCCCGGGGGATAACATCCCCCTTTTTTTCTTCTATCATCTTATTATAATATGATTGTTTTCAATAATTTCACTATACCGAAAGGTTTAGGTATGGACTATTCTGTATACCAAGACTATATACAGGATAATACTGTAGAAGAATATTGTTTCACATATGTATCAGATGATTTTGTGGATACCTGTATAGATAAAGTAAGTTTAGTGAAAAAAAAACAGCCAGGTAAAGTCAAAGTCAATACAAAAAAAAAACGGTCAAAACAAAACGAAAAGGAAGAAAAAGTAGGAAAGTTCAATTCGTTTTACTTCTCCAATATTCTTGTACAGTTTCCCATTCATTTGGATTCAACAAAAAGTATTGGCATTCACGTAATGTACAGGCATAAGAAGCTCCCGAATGGCAATCAAATGCCAGATTCGTATATATATTGAATACTATTGGGTCTAGTGATTTAGAAAAACTGGCACCTTCTGTAGGGAAATCACGAACGAATTCTTCGGCATTTACTTTTTGTATGCTATTCATACAATCCTTTACAGCATAAAAGGTTGCTTTATCAGTAATTTTACACTCCATAATATCTACTTTGTAGTAGTATTCAAAAATGGTTTTATATTATTTTCATGTTAGAAAAAATACATTTTTCATTTTGCGTTCATAAATGGAACCTTTAGGTTCTCTCTATGTTATTCTATAGCTGTAATATATAATATGTTATTTACTAATAGAAATACACCTAAGAAACCGAATGTAATATCCGCGAGTAATAATAAAGTTACTACTAACACAAATAGTAGTACGGGTTCTGGTGGAAAATTAGTGTATGAGGTGAAAGTAGATAAACGGAAGAGAAGGTTCCCGAAAGAAAATATCGGTATACAACCCCAAAACTATTCGTCTACTACTCATACAAAAAGTCCCATTGTTTTCGGATTACGAAAAGATGCGGTAATGAACTTTGTCCACATTGATTTACCCAAACCCGTACAGAAAATGCCTATAAAAAATACCAAGAAAAGGAAAGAAAATGTCATCACAAATGTAGAGAAAACTCCTGTATCCACCGATCCTATAGAAATCAAAAAATGGATTGAACAGTGTATTCATGCTAAAGTTGCTAAATTAAGTACTCCCAAAGAAGTGAGTGAAATTGTAGAAAAAAGTTTGCTACAGAAAATCCCTAAACAATTGTCTTTAGAAGAAATCCAAAAAGAGATCCATAAAAATGATTCTCTCGTAGATTCCAAAATAAAAGGAATTCAAAAAGAGATCCAACAGAAAATCCCTAAACAATTGTCTTTAGAAGAAATCCAAAATGAGATCCAACAGAAAATCCCTAAA
>MDTG01153565.1_pt1 | contig 13089 bp, 19 predicted proteins | sample 811421 | NCBI WGS metagenome assembly MDTG01 (sample SAMN05326645, study PRJNA326480) | marine metagenome | isolation source: seawater | place: Pacific Ocean: South East | collected 2011
CTGAATTCAGAAATATTTGATAAATTTTCTGTTATCCATCCATTTTCATCAACATAATCAATTAAAATTTCTGAAATTCTTTTATCTTTGATTGAAGAAAATTCAAGGTCAGCTTGATTTTTAAGAACTGATTTAAGAGAAACTTTATTACTTAACGTTTGTTCAATCACACTGCCTGCATCTGATATATCGCCAGTATTTCCTCTCTTAATTGTATCATAGGAAACATCTGTATCCCATCTATTTTCATAATCTTCATTTTTTGGTTCATCTTCTATGGACTCTCCATTTTGAAATGAATCACTCAAATCACATGTTTCCTCTAAATCAGAGCTTGAATGATCATCTTGCTCAACATTATCATTTTCAAGAAACGGATTTTCTTCGAGTTCTTTATTTACTAGATTCGTTAACTCGAGGTTGTTAAGTTGAAGTAATTTTATAGCTTGTTGAAGCTGTGGAGTCATAACTAAAGACTGACTTTGCTTTAACTTGAGATTTTGTGAAATTTGCATAATTAATATCCTTTCATGATTATTTCACAATTTTTTTATTAAAAATGCAAAATTTTAATTTGACATACTTAAGGAGTCAGAAATTTGACTTTGAACAAATATTTAGTCAAATAAAAAAAAAATGACGGAATGCTAATAATTCTGGCAAATTTTCGTACATATCTTATTATTTTATATATGATTAAAATTTTACCTCTAATTTTTTTACCTACATTTTTTTTATTATTTTTTTTAAATGTTAAAAATCTGACATCAAAAAATGACATTAATATTAATGAAAATGAAAATGTTCCTAAAATTTTTGTAGATAAAATTAAAAAGAAAACTCAGATAAATGAAAAAGATCTTCAAAATATTGATGTTGTAGAGGGTAATTCTGAAATTAGCAGCCAAATTGACACTAAATCAAACCCAAAAATTTCTGATGATAAGCAAAAAATCAAAAAAACAGTAAACGAGAATACAAATTCCTCGCAGGAAAAATCTAAAAATTTTCAACCAAATTCAAAACAATCAAAAGTGGAAGTCAACAGTAAAACAGCCGTATTACCTGATAAAAATAAATTTAATTCTGAAAAGAAAATAAAAATTCAATTTGGGGCTTTTTCTAAACTCAATAATGCAGAAAAACACAAAGAACTAGTGATAAATAAGATTACAACCAATTATCCAAACTTTCAAAATAATATAAAAATTTTATCGGAAAATAATCTCTATAAAGTACTTTATTATGCAGTAAATCAAGAAACTGCTAATAAAATATGTAAATTTTCGAAATCAAAAAAAGTAAATTGCTTAATTTTGAAATAATGAAAAATTGTAGAATATGTATTTATATTAGATTTTTTATTGCTTTTATTCTTTTAATTATAGTTACAGCTTTAATGTTCAAGGAGAAATTAGGGTATCTTTCTTTTGTTACACCTTGGAATGCAGTAAAATTAATTTTTCTTCTAGGAATTATTCTTTTTATCAGCAAATTGTATGAATATCTTAAACAAAAAGATTAACGATCTTTTACAAATCTTACGTATAACTCTTTTTCAGGAACAAATCTTCCGTAGGAGTGTCCAGTGAAGAAGTTAACTGACCAAAAAAATTTTGGTGACCACCAGTTTCTCTGTGATGTCCAAAATGGTTCGGCAGGAGTGTTTGGGAATAAGACTTCATCTATTTTTACTCCCTCACATTCTTTACAAATTATACTTTCTAACTCCTTACGAGTAGGGAGTCTCCAGCTACCCTCAAGTTGTTGATTGAGCTGATTATTAGCTTCATCTATAGATTTATAATTTAACTTAACAGCATTTCCTATACAATTATTTTCTTTATCGCTCCACTGTTGTCCAGCTGTGCATTTGAGCCATTCAATCTTATTTCTTAAATCAATAACGTAATGACCCTTATCAATATAATTAGAGGCAATTACATTAGTGTAATTTAGTAATAAAATGAAAATTAATAAATTGATTTTAAACATTCTCTTATATTACAATAAAATATTAAATTTAAAAAAAAAAATAGTATTTTGGTATTAAAGTTGCAGAATCTATACCAAAATACTATTTAAATATGAATTGTTAATGGAAAAATAAATGGATTTAGCTACTTTAATTGGATTTTTAGGAACATTGGGAATGATTGCCGGGGCAATGATTTCAGCCGGAGGTTTGGGATCATATATTGATGTTCCTTCATTATTAATTGTTTTTGGAGGTTCTTTTTTCGCCGTGATGTATACGGCTCCTCTTCCAGTGTATCTGGGTTCATTTGGAGCATTTGGAAAAGCGTTTAAACCTCCTGTAAAAAAAATGGATGAGCTAATTGAAAGAATAGTTGAGTTGGCAGGCATTGCGAGAAAGGACGGAATGATGGCTTTAGAGGGTCAAGAAACTCCGGATCCCTTTTTTGATAATGGCCTGCAAATGCTAGTTGATGGTGCTGACGAATCAAAACTTACAGTACAATTAAAAAAAGAGTTAAAAGCAATGCAAGGGCGTCACGAAAAAAATATTGGATGTGCTCAATCTTGGGTTGATATTGCTCCTGCAATGGGAATGATTGGAACTCTTGTTGGCTTAGTTGCAATGCTTGGAAATATGGCTGATCCTAAAGCTATTGGTCCAGCAATGGCCGTTGCTTTGTTAACTACGTTGTATGGTGCAATGATAGCAAACACAATTTTCATGCCGATTGTAATAAAGCTGAAAGGTTATTCAGCTTATGAAACTACATACAGAGAAATGATTATTACTGGATTACAATTTATTTCTAGAGGAGAAAGCCCAAGAAATATTCAAGATCAACTTGTAGCTAATTTGCCTCCAAAAGAAAAACAAAAACTCTTGGAAGCTCAAGCAGCGTAAGGTTAATAAACTATGGCTGAGGAAAAAGCAGAAAATCAAGAAGCCTCATCTGAAGAAGAGGAACATGAATGCCCAGAGTGTCCCCCCAAAGGTGCGCCAGCCTGGATGGCAACTTTTGCAGATATGGCAACACTCTTAATGGCCTTCTTTGTCTTGATATTATCTTTCGCGGAATTTAATGTACCAAAATTTAAACAAATAAGTGGTAGTATGAAAAATGCTTTTGGTATTCAAAGAGTTATACCAGTTGTAGAACCCCCAAAGGGAACAACGATATTATCACTGAATTTCAGCCCAAATCCGACACCAGCGGTTCAAGAAAATTTAAAACAACAAACTACTGAAGTTGATCAGCCAAAAGTTGAGCTTCAAACAAAAAAAGAGGATAACACAAAAGACGATGGTGAAAAAGATGAAGCTAAGGAACTTGCCAAAAATATTCAAGAAGCGATAGCGAGAGGCGATATAACTGTGGAGGCATTAGGAGAAAAAGTTGTAGTAAATTTTACACCAACTGATGCTGAAGAAAAAGAACTTCCTCAGCTCTTACGAGAGACCTTAAATGCAGTTGAATCGGTAAAAGCAGCAGCGGGAAAATCTGATTCAGAAATTTTGATAGGTGGATTGGAAAAACAACTCGCAAAATTAGCTACAGCATCTGCAAGCAAGGGAAATAACGAAGCAGAAGGAAAAGAGGGTGATAGTATTGGTCAATCTGAAATGAGTCAATCTGCAAAAGAAGAGGCTAAAAAGGCGGAATTAGCAGAGGATAAGTTAAAAATTGCTTTAAAACAAGAAATCGGTGAAGGTTTAGTCAATGTTGATAGAGATGAGGATAAAGTTGTTATCACAGTTGGATCTGCAGGGGCATTTAAATCTGGTTCAGCAGAGCTAACAAAAAAGGCCAGAGAGATAATGTCGAAAATAGCAGAACAAAATAAGCAAGGAAGAAGCGAGATTTTAGTAATGGGTCATACTGATAACGTTCCTTTAACTTTTGGATCAAGCTATAGAGATAATTGGGATCTTGCAGCCGCTCGATCTGCCTCCGTTGTACAACAATTGTCTTCAAATAAATCATTGGATCCAAAAAGAATGAAAGCCATTAGCTACGGTGAAACAAGGCCTGTTGAATCTAACGATACTAGACAGGGCAGGGCAAAAAATAGAAGAATAGAAATAGAGATAAATTATTAAAATGAATATTCAAGACAGCCCATTTCATTCAATTAAAGCTCAATCAGCTAGTGTAAAAAAAAATAATCAAAATTTACAAACCTCTTCACCAAGTAATAATAACTTAGACAAGTCAAACAATTTCTCATTTTGGGATTGGTTTAGGGGATTGGTTAATCCACTTCAGAATCTTCCTCTTATAAGCGGAATATATTCGAGTATAAATTCCGATGATAACACATCAGATAGAGATTTAGTTCAAAATAGTCTTGGTGGGTTTATGTATGGAGGACCAATTGGTGCAATCGTTGGATTTGGTAATTGGGTCTTTAACAAAGTATTTGATAAAACTCCGACTGAGTTTGCACTGGATGCAACTGGGATAAGTAATCTATGGAAAAACGACGAAGAAGATCTTGAAAAGAAAAAAGTTGTAAATTATGACAACAAAAACTTGAATTTAAGTAACAAAAGCAATAATGAAACCATGGCATGGTGGGAAAAAGGAAAAATAAATTCAAATTTATCCAAAAATCTTTCTATAAAGACACTTGAAAATAAACCTACTGAAGATTTTAGTACAAAATTAGTATCTGAAAACAGTGATAATAAAAAACTTTCTGCCACAAACCAGAAGTTATCTTTATCAAAATTAAGATATGAAGACGAATATATTAATTTAGAAAATAAAAAATTAATTTCAGTTTCAAAGAATATCCCTACCTCTGAGGAAAAAATTGTTGAATTGACGCCATTAAAAAAGAAAGTGAATTATCCAAGTAAGCTCTCAAATAAAATGGTTAGAAAAGAAAATAGCGAGAATTCAAATGAATTTAGGGAAATTAATTTTGATTATCCTATCTGGAAACCGGAAGATTTAAAAGAGAAATTAACTATTCAGAACAATAAAAATGCAATGAAAAATAGGTATTTAAAAAACCAACCTGATGAGATTGGTTCAAGTCTTAATTTAAAACTCTGATTAATCTAAATCTAGCTCTTCTTTTTTATACTTTTCAAAATACTCATTACCTAAAATCGCACCAATTTTTTCCATATTGAGTTCATCTATTTGAGATGAATAGTTTTCGTACATTTCAGAACATTTTCTTGAAACTGCGTTAGCCACTCCTTGCGAAATGAAATCATTTTCTAATGCCGTACGTGCTCTGGTAGTAGCCTCTGATTTGGCTTTAGTTAACCTGGCAGCTGCTGAATTACGTTTTCTATTCAAGTCGTCAACGACTTCCATTAGCTGCTTATAGCTTGGATCTGGAAGGTCGATATTTATAAATTGACCATCAACTTCATAATTAAATTCTACCTCATCAATTTTTTCAGTTAACAAAGGTATATGATCTGTATTAAAAACAAGTATTTGAATAACATTTTCATTGTCAGTTTTTTTAATATCACCAACATCTACCAGTCTTCGTGGTTTCCCTTGTATATTAATTCTTAAACCTTTAAGAGTTGTTAGATTAGCATCCGAAGGTTTTACTTCTTGAATAATTTCAATATATTCTTCTATAGCAGCTTTCATGAGTGTTTCTGCTTGTATAGTGTATTTATCAGCAACCATAAGCTAATATTACACTATTACAGTTTCTTTTTCATCAACTATGTTTTCTTTATTGTCCTTATCTTTTTTATTTTCGTCAATTTCTTCAACTAATGGTTTAGGTAGTCTTGTGAATTTAAATTTAGATTTCGGATCAAGTTTTCTAACTATTTTTTGTGCTTCATCCATATTGGTGGCGACCATTTTCATGCAGAAAACTTTTCCTTCAAGCATAGAAAAACTAAACAATAGATTAAGTTGAGCTTTATAACAGTATATTGAAGTAAGTAACCATCCTAATAAAAAAATAAATATATCTACCGAAAGTGAAATTCCCATTATTGCAACAAATAAGAAAAGAACCCACCATTTTTGACTATAGGCCAACCATATTGGAGGAAAAATTCCAGCTGAAAGAGAATTTGAATTTTCAATTATTTCGTAATTTCTGTATACATCTCTCATTGCAATGTATTCATTTAATTCATCTGATTCATGAATTTTTCTTGTGGAATATTCAGACTTAATCTTGGTTGTTTCATCTTTAGTAGTTGTAACAAATTTACAACCAAAACTATTTTCAACGCGCAGATCAAAAAATATGTCATCACGAAGAATTGTGACAATAGATTTTTGCTGATTTTTTTTAATTTCTTTAAGATCCGCTGTGAATTGTTTTTCACCATAAGTGTAAAACTGATTATCTAAAGCAACTATAATGTCATTAGGTTTTAAGAAGTTTTTAAATGCGTAACTTCCATTTCCAATCTTATCGATTTTTATAAGAAAATTTCCTTCTTTATTTTCAGCCATCATTATTTGTTTTAAGGGAAGGTAATATTTTCTTTTTGATCTTTTATTTCTTTTACTAAAAGTTTGTTTTGACTGGAAATGGCCTCTAAGGCAGCATTCAATGAGGAGGTGCTGTTAGAAAGTTCCTTTAGGAGTTTACCATTTTGATTTTTTTTGTTGTCTTTTAATAACTTTCCAATTTCTTTATTAACACTTGCAGATGTCATAACTCCTGATTCTTGGATAGATTTACCAAGTTTATCAGTTTCATTTTTTATTGATTTAGAGAGACCACTAGATAAATTTGTAATTTCTTTGGATAAGTTTATCATTAATTTTTTGTCATTAGAATTTATGGCGCTAGAAAGATCCTCTATTTTTGATTTCATTTCTTCACTTGCATTCAAAAGATCGGTGTGCCTCGCAAGACTAGAGTTCATATTATCAACTGCTTTGTTTACATTTTCAACATTTTCTGCAAACACTACTAAGGCTTCTCTACTGGTGCTTGTCATTTCTTCTAATTCTGATAATGATTTAAAGTATAACAAGCCAGTTAAAATTATTGCTATAACTGCTGTTGCAATTGAACCTGAAAAAATGATAGTCGTATATTTATGAATTTCTTTCATTTTTTGCTCCGTTTTTAAATATTCGTTTTTTATCCTTTTGTATTCAGATGTTACGTCAGTTGCTGCATCTGCTGCATCGAGTGCTATTTTTATGCTTTCTTGCATTGCATTTAGTTGTTGTGTCATGCAATTCTTCCTTTTATTTTAATCTTATCATTTTTTATTCTTTTTGAAAATAGTGCACAATTTGTGCCAGAAACTTTTTTTATTTCCAAATATGGATTATTTTTCGATATTATGCCAAATGCCCTACAACCATATGGAAATCTGTTTTTATATGTGACGTAGAAATGCACACAATTACTACAATTATTTTGTTTCATTTTTTTTTCAAATCTTTAATTTTATATATGATTTTTGCTATTTGGAATCTCAATCCGCCGCAAAAAGACGAAAATGAACAAAGCCATAGAAACAAAGCATAAAGCAATTTACCTTCTTCATATAGTTCCATAGCTTTGAAATGGCACACAATTGAACTATAAAAAAAAGCTATGCTTACTATTAATTGTGAAATTCCCTTATCTATCATCTTTTCTTCCAAATTCGTCAAAAATCATATCCTCCGGTATTTCAATATCTGGTTTTTCTATTTCTTCTCCATTATTAACTTTATAAATGTAGGCTAAGGCAATAGCAACAGCATTATAGAGTTTACTCATTATTTCTTCTCCAATTTCACAAGTGAAGTATAAAGCTCTTGCCAGTTTTGGACTTTGCATTGTTCCAATTTGTAATTCTTTTGCTTTTTCAATTATTTTTTCTGCATTTTTACCTTTACCTTTTGATATAATTTTGGGAGCTTGAGAGTCACCAACTTCATATTTAAGTGCTACTGCAAAGTGAGTTGGGTTTGTTATTATTGCTGTAGCTTGGCTTAAATCCTCTATTGAGGAGGCCTCTTTTCTTCCTTTCGTTGCTGCCTCGGCTTGTAACTTTCTAATTTTTTGTTTAACTTCTGGTTGCCCATCTGTTTCTTTATATTCGTCCTTTAGATCTTGATGTGACATTCTCAGTTGTTTGATGTAATCATACTTTTGGTAAATTACGTCTAATATTGCAAGAAAGGCCAGAACTAAGAGTAGGGCAACTATCAATTCAGGAAAAAAAGATGTCATCCTGTTAACTGCTGAGAAGATGTTTGCTGTTGTCAAATTAGTTAAATCTGGAAGATACTTTCTTATAACAAAAAAAGATACAAAACCAAGAAGTGTTACTTTTAAAATAGCCTTAATTAATTCGACCAATCCCTTGACGGAGAAAATTCTTTTTAAACCTTTAATAGGGTTCATTTTCTCAAATTTCCAATAAACTGATTTTAGAGAGAAATTTATTCCTCCCACAAAGAATTGAGTCAAAACGCTGACAATTAACAAAGGTATAGAAAAGATTAAAAAAACTTGAAATAAAAACCTTACTACAACGGCCATTGATTCAAGAGGTGATTTTCCTCCAGCCACTTCTGGCCCAAAAGAAAAAAAAGATTTACAAATTTTTAGGAAATCATCAATCAGTATTGGTGCAAAATAAAATAATAATACACCCATTAGCATTGAACTAAATACAAATGCCTCTTTTGATGATAAAACTTTCCCATCTTCCTTGGCTTTTTCTAATCGCCTGGCTGTGGGTTCCTGAGTTTTTTCCTGACTTTCATCTTTATCTTCTGCCATGAGTTATCCTTTTACTTGACTAATATACTTTCTATAGATTCAAGGGAACTTTTGGTTAATTCAGCAAACGCATTTCCTATTGATTGAGAAGAAATATACATAATGAAAAATGCTAAAATCATAGTTACTGGAAATGCAAAAGAAAACATATTTAGTTGAGGGGCTGCTCTAGTAATAATTCCAACTGCAATATTTGTCATTAGAAGTGCTCCAACAACAGGTAACATAATTAATCCACCTGTATAAAACATAGCACCGGCAGCTTCGATACCTAAACCCACTAACCCAATAGATGGCAGACCACTATTAATATTAAAAATTTCAAAACTTTTAAACAAAAATTCAATAGCTATTAAATGACCATTTAGAGATAAGAAGACTGTTATCAGAAATAAGTCCATTATTAAACTAATAACTGGAGTTTGTCCTCCCGTATCAGGATCAACCATCTGAGAAAATCCAAGTCCAGTTGTAGATGCTATTTTTTCGCCAGCTAAGCTCGCCGCTGCAAACCAAATTGACAATGTTAAACCAAGTGATAAACCAATAAGTGCCTCAACAACAACTATAATGAAAAGGTTGTCAAGCACTTGCTCTGATATTTCAATGTCTGATAGATACCCAAAATAGAAGAAAGAGATTATTAAAGCAAAAAGAATTTTAACATTTAGTGGTATAATTCTAGACCCAAAAAATGGGCTTGATATAAAAAATGCAGACAGTCTAACAGAGCATAAAAAAAACTTGAATAAATATTCTATCAAAGAATTTAATTCAAGTCCTGGAAGTGCATCCATTGGATTGTAAAATGGAAGAGGTATAAACATTAATTAATACCTGAAATTGTATCAAATATGAAATTGAAATAATCTGTTAAACTTACTAGTAGAAAGTTTGCGAGAAAGCCAATTGCAAAAATAACTATTACAATCTTAGGTACAAAACTTAATGTCATTTCTTGAATAGATGTAGCTGCTTGTACGATGCCAATTATTAATCCAATTGCAAGTGCGGCTCCCAAGAAAGGTCCACTTGAAATGAGTACCTGATAAAAAGCCAACCTTATCATTTCTACATTTTCATCAAAACCCATAATTCATTCCTCTGCTAACTAAGAAAATGTTCCCACTAGAGAACCAACCGTCATTGACCAACCGTCAACTAAAACGAATAGAAGTAATTTAAATGGAAGTGCTATGAGCATTGGAGATAACATCATCATTCCAAGTGACATCAAGACTGAAGCAACAACCATATCAATAACTAAGAAAGGTAAAAAAAGTAAGAAACCTATCTGAAATGCTGTCTTTAACTCACTTGTAATATAAGCTGGAAGCACAATGTAGAATGGTACTTGAGAACTGTCTTCAAACTTACCTTCGTTTGCCATTTGAGAAAACATAAGTAAATCATTTTTTCTAGTATTCTTAATCATAAATTTCTTCAATTCACCTCCACCACTCTCAACTGCCTCCGTTAAATTCATCTCACCGTTATTATATGGCTCTGAAACATCTGCATAAATCTTATTGAAAGTAGGTGCCATTATGAAAAAAGTTAAGAAGAGGGAAATAGCAACTAAAATTTGATTAGGTGGGGTTTGTTGTGTGCCTAGCGCTTGTCTTAGAATTGACATCACAATAATAATTCTCGTAAATGCTGTCATTCCTAAAACAAGAGATGGCAAAATTGTTAGAGCAGTCATCAGTGCAAGTATTTTTAATGAAACCGAATAGGTTTTTGTACCGTTAGCTGCTTCAGTTATAGTAAGAGCTTCAAGTCCTTGAGGAGTAACCTGTGTTAGAGCCATTGCAGGAAAAAGAATTAATATTACTATGAAGATACTATTTTTCATTCATTAACCTTTTTTCAAATACTTTCTCAAGATTGTTTGCTTTAATATTTTTACTTTTTATTTCTGTAAGCAGAGATCCCGAATTTCTTCCAGAAATGAATAAGTAGTCTTTATCATCTAGATTTAATATTAGTGCTCTGTCTCCTTGACCTAGTATAGTTACTTCGGAAACTCTCATTCTTCTTTTAGAATTAATTGTTTGTGAAATTATATGTTTATTTTTCTTAACATAGTAGAAACCAACAAATAGCAATGCTAAGAAACCCAAAACTAGTAAGTAGTTTGATAAGCTTGGACCTGTATATTCTGGCATTTTTCCCTCTTTTAAAGTTTTAGAGGGTTAGATGCAAAAACTTTGCCGCTAAGATTTATTTAATTGTAAATAGTTGAATTTATTGATAAAAAATTTTTAAATATGTGACAACGTCAAAGAAATGACATTATAAATTTTGCATAAGCTCTTCAGGAGTGGCAACTTCTGTAAATCTAATACCGAATTTTTCTCCAACCATTACTACTTCACCTTTGGCAATTTTAGTACCATTAGCGAGGATATCCAATGCATCACCAGCTAAACGATCTAGTTCAATGACTGAGCCTTCATTAAGCCTTAAAAGATCCTTTATCTTGATTTCAGTATTTCCAACCTCCACTGTTAGTCTAACTTCAATGTTTTCTAAAAGCCTTAAATTACTTACTGCAGCAGAACTAGTTTCAACTTTTTTTTCGGAAGTTTCATTATTTTGATCTGGTTTACTTTCTGATTTCTCAGTTGTATCCGAATCTTTATTTTCTGCTACTGGTGTATTTTTTTCTTGTTCAGCTGTTTCTGTATTCATTGTTTTTCTCCTTAATTTGATCTTTTTGAAAGTTTTACTGACGCATTTCCATTTAATTCTCCCATTTCGGCTTTAAAGTAACGTTGATTTTCAACATAAAAATCAACAGTATCCTCTAAATTCACTGAAAGTGTATCACCAGATTTCATTCTTAGTAATTTTGACATAGAAACAACTGGTTCGGAAAGATTACTTTTTACTGTTAATGGAACCTCCAAAACAGCTTTTTCTAACTTATCTCTCCAAGTCATGTTTGATTCTACAACATCTGATTGCACCCTAGATCTTAATAGGGAAGAAACTGGCTTTAATGTTTGTAATGGATAAACAACGTCAAACGACATTGAATCTATATTTGGTAACTGCATAACAAAAGAACATACAATAACTAAATCAGTTGACTCTACAAAAGCCGCGAACTGAGGGTTTTGTTCCCTGCTTTGAAACTTTATGGTTATAGGTGTCAAGTCTTTCCAGCATTGTTCAAGCACGTCTGAAATACCATTATTAATTACTTCAATTATTTTTTCTTCAGTTGCTGTAAATTCTGTTCTCGCTGCATCGTTTACCTCAAGTTTTCCACCATATCTACTGCTTGTACACAAGCTTACAAATGATGGAGGAAGCACTGTCAACATTGAGCCTCTTAGTTCATCAATTCTGCTATTAGTGAGACTCATAAATGCATCTAGTCCCGAACTATATTCTTCAAAGGATTTAACTTCAGGTGGAAATGAACTAATTCTAGGTTGGACTCTGAGAAGGGGTAAAAATACACCTCTAACCGTTCTAGCAAACCTTTCATTAATGAGTCTTAGAGCATAATAATCTCCAAGCAATGACAAATCGTCGGATCCAAAATTAAACTTTTTATATTCGACTTCGTCTCCATCTTTTACAGATGTAGAGGCACTAAGATCTCCGGATTTTAGGCCATCCATTAATGCATTTACTTCTTCACTAGATAATTTTCTTGATGGTTCACTCATAAACTTACATTCATATTATTGTACAACAAATGAGGTGAAATGTACATTTTCAATTCCACCAAATCCTTCAACTTTTACTAAGACCTCATTAATTCCATTCTTCAATGCATCCGCAAGATTGTATTTACCATCTTTACCCGCAATATCCTCAGATGAGAATTCTGACATTATGGTGAGTATCTCTGATCTAAGAGCTAACTGGTGACTTTCTACATTAACCATGACTTGCTCATCATATTGCGTAGAAACACCAACAGATAATTGAAGAAATTTTTTAGATCCCTTTAAATTGGCTGTGAAATTTCCTGGAAACTCGTAATATGTAGTTGTGAATATTTCTTCCTCGGGTGTAATTTTTGGTATTTTTTTTGGTCCAGTTGGACAATTACCTTCCTCATCTTTTTCTTCCTCTGCACATTCTTCAGCTAGTTCTTCTTCTTTTTTTTCATCATCATTCTGATCTTTTTCCGGGTTTTCTTTTTTTTCTATAATCTTTGATATTTCAGCAGAAGGATCAGTGTCATCTCCACCACCTAAGAAAATACCTAAACCAATACCCAAACCTAAGAGTACTACACCACCTACTATCATTAAAATTAATTTTAATGGGGATTTTTTTTCATTTTCTTGATTATTTTCTTCTGCCATTTTTTTCTCCTTAATACTTTAGATTAATTAAGCATTTACATCA
>MDTG01173265.1_pt1 | contig 13089 bp, 7 predicted proteins | sample 811421 | NCBI WGS metagenome assembly MDTG01 (sample SAMN05326645, study PRJNA326480) | marine metagenome | isolation source: seawater | place: Pacific Ocean: South East | collected 2011
CCAGAATAAATTGGTACTTCAGACATATCAGACACAAAGTGTCTTTTTACGAGAAGGGTCTTGAATTCATCGTTTAATTTATGTTAAAATGGATGATTTAGCAATAGTTGTCAAATTACCAATTTCATCAGAAGAGTTGTTTTGTGAAATATGTTTGAAGGCTTTGAAAATTAAATAGCCAAAAAACCAAACCCAAAGTAATAACTCAACTACAATTACCACATAGTAAACCCAGCCAAGAGATGAAAGCATTGCAATACCATCATAGGGAATCCCATGTAATGAAATAAAGACAAATTGAGAGATTAAATTAGCAACAAACCATATTGCAAGAATTGAAAGCATAAATGGTGAAATACGCCAATTCTTGTCGCCTCCCATGTTCATCCTCACATAATAATATCTACCTCTAAGTAGATAAAAGGTTGTATATTTTGCTCTTTTTCGGCAAAAATAATGGTTTTTTTATCGAATAAGGTTCATTCGCTTTCAGATAGCCCTGGGATACCTCCCATCGCAACTAAGCATTCGTCAATTGCTTCCAACCATTCTGATGCAACAGAATTCTTTCCGCCAGATTCCAAAAATAATTCATTCCAATGCGCTGCTTTCTCTTGATCTTCAACAAACAAATTGATTTTGTATAGAGCTGAATAAGCCATTGGGTTAAGATGTTCCTCGTCACCGTCCCAAGCTTTCTCAAAGCACTCAATTGCGCCGTGGGGGCCATGTAACTGGCCACGATGAAGTGCGACCATTCCCGCTTGACTCCAAGCAAGTGGTAAACGGCCAATCAATAGTCCTCTAAATACCAGCCATGTTTGACCGCCAGCAAGAACGACCAATGCAAGGAAACCGGCCCAATGCTCAAACTGAGTCAATTCATCCCAGGTTTGAGTTATTAATCCAGTGACACCGACGCAGAACATGAAACCCGCCATTGGCGCCACTAGAACCTCTCTTCTAGTGTTCAACATATGATGTATACCAGTAACTAATCCGAATGCTCCAACTACCGATAATATCCCCAAATGTGCTTCAAGACTTGTTGGATTTGGTGCTGATTGGCCCATTAATAGTAAACCTGCAATTATCAAAATGAATGTGCCAAAACGCTTTGAGGGAGTGGGGAAAGGTTGGGTTTTTGACCCGTAAATTAACACTGAGCCAATAATTACATCAAAAATTAATAGCATCCAAACAGCAGTTGATTCGGCTATAATCATACTATCAACACCAACCCCACAATAGGGTTCTCTTTGAGGATTTGCTCAGTTTCGATGATATTTCGACCCTTTGATTATTTCTGTTGCGCGATACACCTGCTCAACCAACATTACTGCTGCGAGTTCATGGGGAAAGGTCATCTCAGATAATGAGATTAGATTGCTATTTCCTACTTTGTATTCTTGCCATCCATCTACTGGTCCAATGGCCAAATTAACATCTTGATTGCTCACAGTCCATTGTTTAACTAATCTGGAAAATTCCTGTGAAGTATATTGTTTACCGGCTTCATCCAGCAAGAATAATGTTGCATTTTTATCAATCTCAGCAAAATATTTCTCAAGAGGTTTTTTACTGCTATGAGAAATTATACTTATGTTGTATAATTTCAATCTATTACCATAGTTGTTTAGCATTTCAGCATAGGCTTTCTCTTTAGCAGCCCCATGTAGGTGGATAGTTATCCTTCCCATGCCATGCTCAAAACTTAACACTATTGAAAGGTTCAGTTAATTACTATGGATTGTAATGAACCAACTTCAAAAAGTATTACCGTTACGGAGTAATATGGGATGGTGGCCTTTTTCTAAATCAAGACCGTCGAAAAGAGTCATCGAACCTGTCTTGAAAGATGGGCGTACATGGCTACTTGAACTAAGAGACATGTGTGAAAGACATTTTGACAATCCCGAAGAAGCTAAACGTCAAATTAGACAAATGCAAGTTGAATGGCAAGAATGTCTCGACAATGAATCATTATCTTTAGTGAACAAAGAAGCATTAGATAGTCGTGCAATTAGGCTGTTATCCAGTACTGATAATGAATGGCTAAAATGGCTTGATAACCTTGAATTCTGGAAAACTGGATGGAAACCTGTACAAGATTCTGTAGACAAGGATTGAAATGGGCTCAACTTTTGGCTAGCACATGGCTAAAGCGACGTTGCACATGTTGCACACTTGTCCATTTTGTTGGAAAGTTAGAGGACTAATCGAATATCTCAAACTTGAAGTTGATTATGTCTCAGTAAATGGTTTGAAAATAAAGAAATCCGTTTCATTTGCTGGTGACTGGGGTAAAGTTCCAGTGTTTACTGATGAAACTGGTCAAGTTCATACTGATTCTACGCCGATAATGAAGTTGATCGACCAAAATTACAACGGTGGAAAATTACTTGCAAATGGTGACCTTGAGCGAATAAATGACTGGTTAGAATGGTCTGATACAAAGATGTCTAAGGCTACAGTACCTATTCTATATGGTACGCTTGGATCAGCTTTCAAAACCACTACTAGGATTTCTAAATTAGAAAAATTTGGCTTTATATCTAAGCGTCTTTATGCTTGGGCTGGATTCCCAATTATGTGGGGAATTATTGCCAAGAAAAGGGTCAAGAAAGATGGTCGAAAGCCAAAACAGTTGTGGCATGATTTGTTAACCGAATTTACTGACCAACACAATGGCAAGGACTTTTTTGGAGGCGATAGCCCCAATATTGTCGATTTCTCAGTCTTTGGATATATGCGCTCAATTTCTCCATTCCCTCAATTTTCGTTACTTAAGGATCACACTAATGGCATATCCTGGTATAATCGAATGGAACAATTAGTATCATAGGGTTGATTATGGAACACATTGAACTTGCTGGACTTGAGTTCCATCACATTGAAGCCGGTTCTATTTTCATTGGTGAAAACAAAGGTGGTTGGATTTATGCTAGTCAAAGGCCTAAACACGAAGTTAGATGTCCAGATTTTTACATTACAAAAACACCGTTAGATTTAGATCAATTGTCCTCTATATTAGGAACAGGTTTGACTCCTGGTGATGCTACAACATGGAATAGTGAAAGGTTGGCTGCAATAATTAAAATTCTTAATGAGCAAATTAATGAGATATCTATTGAGTTGAGCTCTAAACGCCAATGGGAAATTAGATGCCCTACGCAAAGTGAGTGGATTCATGCAAAAAATCTTGGCAAAATAGTTGTTGAATGTAAAGCAAAGGAGATTCTTGCTGATGCTGTGTCGTCTAATTATCGTGGCGCAATGATGGATGGTAGGCCCCGTCGGTTTAGTGGCCATGGACCTATGCAATGGCATACTGCAACTATGGAAGTTCATCCTAACAACAAATCAATTCATGCGCTTTCTAGTGCACCAATGGATAGAAATAATTCAGGCCTTTCTGTTCGCTTAGTTATAACTCCAATAAGAGACGGAGTTCCAAGAATTGTGCCAACAAAGGCCGATTATGGAGCAAATATTCGTTCCGAACTATTGTGGACTACTTTGCTCGGTGTTGTGCCTTCATTTGCAATTCCTTGGCTAAGAGGAATGGGGGATTATGTCTATTCTGGCTGGGTCAATTTACTGTTTGGTGGACTTTGTGTTGGATTTGTTACTGGAGCTTTTTGGCGACCAAGAAGGCCTGTAATAATGTATGAACAGGGCGAATAATTGAATCTGAAAGAATTTTATTGCTGGAATTATGTTTTGACTATATCATTCATCTGCTGGCTTTGCAGCCAGTGTTTCCCAATAAGAATCCTGTCTAATCGCATCGGCTGCACATATTGTTGCCATATTGACAATATGTCTTACTCCATCTGAACGAGCAGCAAGTTGAACCGGTTTGTCCATGCCTTCGAGAATTGGCCCGGTCATTTCTGCGCCACCCAGTTCCTCAAGTAATTTGTAAGCAATATTAGCAGCGGCAAGATTTGGTAAAACCAATACATTTGCTGGGCCTTGGAAATTCATAAACGGATAATCTGATTGTACAGAGACGTTTAGGGCTGTATCAGCTTGCATCGGTCCATCAATTATCAATGTAGGATCGATTTCTCTAGCAATTTTGACTGCTTCTTCGATTCGTGTCGAACGTTGTGCTCGAGTACTACCAAAATTGGAAAAGGATAGCATCGCAACCTTCGGTTTTACTCCGAATCTTCTTGCAATCTTGGCTGTTTGTATGGCGATTTCAGCCAATGTTGGGCTGTCAGGATAGACATTTACTGTTGCATCTGCTAAAAATATCGTCTTACCTTTCACATTGACCATATAACAGCCGATAACACAATGAGCAGAGGTGTCTGAGCCAATAACTTCTATTGTAGGCCTTAAAACATCGGCATAATTTCTACTTACTCCGCCGACAAAACCATCTGCATCACCGCTTGCAACCATTTGGCTAGCAAAATATGGCCGGCTTTTCAGTAGTCTTTCAGCATCCTCAAGTGTCATACCTTTACGCTGGCGGCGATTGAATAGTGCTGGAGCGTAAACCATTTTCCTCCTGTCATCGTATCGTGGATCAAATGCATCATAAGCAAAATTTAGATTAAGTTCTTCAACCATCGCATCTATTCTTTCTTTTGAACCCAGCAAAATAGGGTGACAAATTCTTTGCTCAACCAATTGTGCCGCGGCTCGAATAACTTTCTCGTTATCTCCTTCGGGGAAAACTATGCGTTTACCACGGCCTCTAACTTGATTGATCATATGCCTCATGATTGAATATGATAATCCTAATCTAGATTCTAGCTCTTCACGGTATAGAGAAATTGAAAATTCCTCTTTACTGACTTGAGTTATTCCTTCATCGACCGCAGCTTGAGCAACTGCAGATGCCTCCCAAATCAAAACCCTGCGGTCAAACGGTTTTGGAATAATATACTCTGGACCAAATTGCATTGTTGCACCATCATAGGCCTCGGAGATATAATCTGGCACCGGTTCTTTTGCCAACTCTGCTAATGCCTTAGTTGCAGCCATCTTCATATTTTGAGTAATATCGGTTGCTCTAACATCTAACGCTCCTCGGAAAATGTATGGGAAACCAAGGACATTGTTGACTTGATTAGGATAGTCTGACCTTCCAGTAGCCATTATTGCATCATCTCTAACCTCTGCCACTTCCTCAGGCGTTATTTCAGGAGTAGGGTTGGCTAAAGCAAAAATTATTGGCTTTTTGGCCATGCTAGCAATCATTTCCTTGGAAACCAAACCTCCTTTTGACAAACCGAGTAAAACATCTGCCCCTTCCAAAGCTGCGGACAAATCGCCTTCTGAAATATCATGGGCAAAATCTGCTTTATACTCATTTAGTTCATTATTTAACAAACGTTTCTTGGTCAAAATACCCTTGCTATCTATCATTTTGATGTTGCCTCTTGTCACGCCAAGCGCTACATAATGATTGGCGCAAGCAATCGCTGATGCCCCTGCCCCAATGACTACTACTTTTACCTCATCTAATTGCTTCCCTTGAAGTTCTACGGCATTGATTAATGCAGCGCCAGAAATTATTGCTGTTCCGTGCTGATCATCGTGCATCACTGGGATGTCTGTTTCTTCGGCAATTCTTCTCTCGATTTCAAAACATTCTGGAGCTTTGATATCTTCTAGATTTATTCCACCAAATGTCTTAGCAATATTGACTACTGTTTGGATAAATGATTCTGGGTCTTCAGTATCAACCTCAATATCAAACACATCAATATCTGCGAAAGTTTTCAACAACAAACCTTTGCCTTCCATGACGGGTTTACTTGCTAATGGCCCAATATTACCTAGCCCTAATACTGCGGTCCCATTAGAAATTACAGCAACTAAATTGGCTTTTGAAGTATATTTATACGCAGTTTCTGGTTTTTCTGCAATCTCTAAACAGGGATAAGCAACTCCTGGGGAATAGGCTAAACTTAATTCATGTGCTGTAGAATGAGGTTTAGTTGGTACAACCTTGATTTTGCCATGAGGTTTAGCTTCATGATAATCAAGAGCTTCTTTCTTGAGTTGTCGCTCTCTTCGGTCTTCCAAAGTGGTCACTTCCAAAACCTCGAAATTCAATTCAATGTTTGATTGTTTGGGGTGAATTTACTTGCATGGTAGTGATTTTGTTAGGTTTTTTGAACAGCGATTAATGATACTTTGTTGAACGAACGAGGGCCGCGTTCAAATAGTGTAAGATGCGCCAATATACTGATGAACAGTATGGCAAGTGCTGCGAATGCCCTAAGCAAGGCGCGCAAAGCAATTGTTTTGACTGCTTTAATGGTGATTACTTCGCTTAGTCCACTACTGATTGTTGCCCCGGTTTCTGCTCATATAACCGACAATGGAACTATCTGGCCTAAACAGGCAAGTAATGACACCGGATGGGTTCAATTAGACGCGGTTGGTGGTGACCCTGTACTTGGTTTACAAGCAAGTGCAAATTGGGGGCTAGAATTTGCCCCTGGTGCATCATTATCAAATGTTACAATGGAAGTTAGAGTCAATGGCAGTGATGGTTTACTTATCGAAGAACCAATCATAACTGCCAGCGATGTTGGGGTCAATCTATTTGATTGGTCGGGCCTTGGTATGCTAGGATCAAGTGATTCTTTCACCAGTAATAATCCTCACTCAGGCCGATTATCACCAAATAGTGAGTCAGGTGCATACTGGACTTTGCCATCTGGTGCCGAGATTAATGATTTGGTAATCGAAGCTTTAGCGCCTGTTGACCCTGCAGTGACCTTCGAACCTGTTGATTTGGAAATTAGTGATTATGCGATTCATTTTGTTGATGGGCGACTATACTTGGCGATCAGCAATAGTTTGTTGATTGTCGATTACAATAACGACCCGAAAATCATTGATCTAATTACATTTGATGATGCAAATTCAATTGTCGATTTGGAAATTGATGCTGCAAACCTTGCTCTTCATATATTGACAGACGACAATTATTTCCATGCTCTTTCGCTTGTTAATACGGCAGAACTGACGCCTCTTCCTGAAACTGTTTTTGATTTAGATACTGTCGAATTTGTTCAGTTTGACCAATTTATCGTTGCTAGTGATGGAACTCCATACGCATTATCATCGGATAGAGTTGCTGTATTTGATGGCGTAGACTGGAATAATGCATTTTTCAAATCCCAAGATGGTAAAGGATTGGATATCACAGAAGTTAACGGCATACTCTATTTCTCTTCAGAAGGAGATGGAATAGAGAGATGGGATATGGCAAGTGGTACAAGGCTGAGTAAATGGACTACAGCAAATAATCTTCATAGCGATTCTGTAACCTCATTTTATACCTCGGGAAATCAAATATTGATGAGTTCAGAAGATTCCGGACTGGCAAGATATGACTGGAATACTGGTTTTTGGCTATCGACATGGACAGTCAACAACTGGTTGACATCAAATGATGTTTCTGATGTCGTAGTATCAAACAATATAATGGCCATCCTAAATGGTAATTCATTACAAACTTATAATACGCAAAATGGGGTATTTCTACAAACCTATGATCTACAAGATTTTGGCCTAGTGGGTGAAGGTGAAAAACTAGTTGTATGGCCGAATATCGGTGTTCGCTCTCCTGCTAATGAACTGATAATGATTAGTGACGGCGGCGGTGACTTGGCAATTTTTGACACTGTAGCCGCTTCGCCATATGTTGGAAACATGTTACTTGCTAGCGGCCCTACTTCGGGAGATATGGATGACGCTGTTGAGTTGAATGGAGTACTATATGTTGCAGCTGATGGAATCATGAATAGATTCGATACTCAACAATCTAGATGGTTAACACCGAAATTAATTGGCGATGAAGTTAATCAATTGGTTACTGATGGCACATATATCTACATTGCTGGTGAAACAACTGGCGCCCATAAGATGAGTGATAATGGTACAATTTTGCAAACATGGAATGCTGCAGATGGTTTGGCATCGGATTCTGTTCAGCATATTGCGGTGAATAATGGTGACTTGGTGACCATCAATTCCAATACCGCTATTTCAGTTATTGATACCTCAACAAATTCAATATCGGTTTATGATTCTTCAAATCAACTAACTTCCAGTGGATTGACAGATGTTGTCACTTACGGAAATATTGCATACATCGCAACGATTGACATTGGATTAGCAAGATTTGATTTGACTAATGACACATTCCTTGCTCCTTGGGGATCAACTGGGATAAATAATGCCGATGAGGTGCCACTAGCTGTTTTTAATGATGTTTTACATATGGGATTGCCTGGTTATGGGGTAGTAAGAAAAGACCTGGTTACTGGCGAGGTATTACTACCACTAACCGAATCAGGTGGCGGAAATTCTGGCTTAGATATTTTACCTTCAAACATAGTATACGCGATGATTTCTGATGGCTCAAATCTATTCATCGGTGGTGAAGATGGTGCGATAAAGTGGGATGGTTCACAGGCTATTGATTTCCAGGGAAGAGGTAATAGTTGGGTAACACAGCCAGATACTTTCTTTGATTTCGTATTACTTGGCAACGACATATATGTGGGAACCGATAGAGGAGTCTGTAAATATCCAACCAGCACTGTGCAAGTAGATGATTGTATTAATGCCAATGATGGTATGCCAGATTGGCAAACTCGATCTGTCGGCACCGATGGCTCCCGAATTTACGGAGGTACAAACGATGGTGTTGGAATTCTGACAGTTAACCCATTTGATGTAGTTGATACATGGGAGGCTGGAGAAGATACCGATAATGCTCCAATAGAAGTGATTGGAGATATTGCCTATATCGGCTTGAACGGAATAGGTATAGCAAGATATGAAATCTCGACAAATTCATGGTTGCCTACATGGACGGAGGATAATATCTTGGATAACGGAAATCAATTTGTCACTGGATTGGTTGCAGATATCAACCAAGACCAACTATGGATTGGCGGGGAGGATGGTTTCCAGTTAATTGATGTGGTAAACGAAGTTGAAGTGTATGATATCGAAAAATCAAATTCCATTTATCTTGGCAATGGCGAGCCATACCAAATGATTGTTTACAATGATGTTATGTATTATCATCAAGGAGATGACAGTAACAGTTTCTACCGTATTGACCTTGTTAACTTTAATCAATTATCCAATATTGATGCTGGAATCCAACTAGATGACAATACTGGACCAGCTTGGGGGATGGGTTTGGTTGATGATGTAATAATGACTAGCGTAGCTTCGAATGGTGGTTTTCCCGATTATTATGACGGTCGAGGAGGTATTGCACAATGGAACATTACCAACGATGACTGGAGCGAAAATATCGAGCCTAGTGGCCAAGTAGACAGAGTTACGGCTTACGAGGCCAGTAATGGAGATATGTGGGTGTCATGGGGTGAATTACGTTTGGACCTATATGATTCGTCAGGTAATTTTGTTGATTCTTGGAATGATGATGACGGTTTAGATTTCCCCATTCGAGAAATTGTCGAATACAATAACGAGGTATTATTTGCCACAGAAGATGGTGTTGCTAGATATGATCGAGTAAATGATGCTTGGCTATCAACATGGGAAGAAAATAATGGATTGCCCGGTAATTCAGGTAGTGAATTCTACGAGCTTTGGACAAATGGTGTCGACTTGGTTTTGGGCGGAGGTGACGGGCAAAGTTGGCAAGGGTTCCAAGGTGGAGCAATCTCACACTGGGATGGAGCTAATTGGAATGTTTTCACTCAAGGCGGTCAAAATGGAATTCAAAATGGCTATCCAATTACCATGTCTTATTGTGGCGGCCTGTTGAATGTCGGTATATACAATAATAATGGAGGTATCGAGCAACTTGACTTAGCAACATCAACCATAGTTAACACACTTACTCAAGCATCACTCGGTCAAGGTGAGGTTTCTGGTGTTGCATGTGATGATTCAACAGATACTCTCTACGTTACATTCTATGAAGATGAAGAACCAATAAGAAAATACAATATGAACTCTGGATTATTCTTGTCAGACATCACTACACAAACTCACAATTTACCAAGTGACAGGATATGGTGGGATGCTATTGATTATGCCAATGGAGAACTAATTGTTGGCCATGGACTTGGTCAATCGGGTCCAAATGTCATTGGCGGTGGATATTCCGTTATTACGACCACAGGAGCAATAACAAGCCAGGTCAATTCCAACGCTCAAGGCTCATCTGTCACATCTTTCCAATGGTCTGGTACAGGCTGGCTTCTTGGACAAGCTGGTGGCTCGTCAGGATACAGTCGTGTTGACCACTTGGATAATTTAGGACAAAATACCATTCAAACATTACCTGGACTAGTAAGTGGCCAAGTAACAACCATGACAGGTAATTCTACCCACTTGTGGGTGACTACGATTGGCGAGAATGTCGGATTTGGGCAGTCAACCGGTGCTGGGATTCTCCAGGGTGAAAGACAGGTGGATGGAACTGTAATATGGCAACAGGGGTGGACTTTACCGGCAAACTCACAAGCTAAAGATTTGGAGTTGGTTGGAACTGACCTTTACATCGCTACTTCTCCATCAGGACTTATGATGTTGGATACTGTTACTGCAACTCTGACACCTATTAATGGCGCCTTGCACAATAATATGGATGGAATAAAACTTGTCGGGACCGATTTAATTATTGGTTTACAAGGTAATTTTGGTTCTTCCGCTGGTGTGCAAGTTTATGACACTGTAACCAATACATTTGGCAACGGCAGGTTACTCGCAGGGCTACCTTCAAACATAGTAAATGCAATTGAAGCATCTGCAGATGTAGTATATATCGCTACAAATGGAGGAGTTGGTAGATGGTCATTACAAACCAATGATTGGTTAAATCCGCTTACAACAACTGATGGCTTGCCATCAAACATAATACAAGACTTACTCTATGATTCTTCAAATCTTTGGATAGCAACGCCACTAGGATTAGCCCAAATGGACACGATTACGAATTCAGCCAATGTTTTAACGAGTGCTAATGGAATGCTAGGGACTTCTTCTTGGGGCTTGATAAAAACCACTGATAATGCTGGAAATAGCCAAATTCATGTCAGCCATGATGGTGCAGGTAGTGAAAGACCTGGAATATCAAGCATCGATGGCGTTACTGGGTTAGTCAGTCAAACCCATCGCTTCGATCAATTGCCATCAAATACAGTTACTGCAATAGCAAGCGATTGGTGGGGCTTACATATTGCTACAGATGTTGGTCCAATGACTCACTGGAACGGATTGTCCGCTCAATTCGAAGATGGTTCGGCAGCATTCCAAGTTCCTAGTTGGCCTATTGAAAAATTGGTTAGCAACGGTGATGAGTTACTTGCTATTGGCAGAGACATCATAACGATAATGGATGCTACAACGCCAACTCATTCAGTGACTAAGGTATTTGTTATACCAGATGTAACAATTAGCAGCGGCACTATATCTCAAGATTACTTATGGATTACCACCGATGATGACGGTTTGTTTGGCTGGATGAACAACCCTCAATGGACGCCGTTAGAACGCTTCGACTTGCGTAGAGCAGATCCACTAAATATGGGCTTCAATCTGATAAACCTCGATATTACCAACCTGACTCATCCAGGTGTTCAAATTGAGTTAGCCACATTAAACAATCCAATCGTATTAGATGCTAGTTCTGGAACGCCGGGCATTCACAATATTCCTTTCCAAGGCATCCCTCTCGCCTTTACCTCACCGGTTAGTGGTGCTGCAACATGGGCACAATCAAACAGTTTGAAATATAACGTGACACTCAATTTATCTGATGACCCACAGTTATCAAACACACTACAGTCTGCTGTAAACAATGCTGTACAAATCAATGGAACTAAGTTTGTTCAATTGAATTTGAGAGCACCATCTAATGGCTCACTCCAAGTAAGAATAACCTATGATTATATCAAACTGGAAACACCAATCCAGCTAACTAATTTGGTTGACAGACCTGATGATGGTGGTGGAGCTCTAAATGCGGCATGGACTTTGGTCCATGATGATGACTTCTCTAGATATCTAATCTACCTTAATGATCAACCATTTACCTCTAGTTCGGGTACTGCAACAGTCTCTGCTGATGATTTAGCAGGTAGAACCATTGACAAATCAATTTCCTTACACAGCCGCCTACAAATTGAAGTAACCACTGCAAATGGCCAACCACTAATTGACGGTACTGATTATTATGCCGTCATCGTTGTTGAGTATGATGATGGAAGATTAGGAACACCATCGCCACAAATTGGACCTGCAGCTCCTACCAATGAAATTCCTCTATCACCAATTTGGGCAATTGCTGGCCCTCATGAAGGAGGAGATGATGGTGATTTAGAATTAGAATGGGCTAGGTGTACTGCTCTAGACTTGAAGAGTACCAAAATATATGCTTCAACCACAGAATTTAGTGATGTGCTTGGACTAAGCCCTATCACTGAATTGCCACCTACTGAAGGAAACACTACTATCATTCAACTCAATCCTGGAAGGCCGTATTGGATTGGCTTAACTTGTGTAGACTTGACCGACCAAGAAGATATACAAAATCCAATAGTAATCGGCCCAGTCGTACCTACTGGCGGATTAAATGATTTGACTCCGCCGCCAAAATTAGAAAACGTTTCAGCGGATGATACTCCTGATGATGACGGTGGAAGAATAACCATAACTTGGGATCAAAGTACTGCTGATGATTGTACATTCTATGCTATTTGGGTTAAAATCGATGATGGATTGCCTGCTCCAACCGTGATTCAATCACTTGAAGAGCAGGGATTCTCTAGAGCAATAATCATTGATGAGTGTGACACAACTAGCGCTATTGTTGATGAATATGATGGTTTAATTCTCGAAGATGGGCAACCATATCTTCTCGCAGTGGTAGCTTACGATGACTGGCTTAATGTCGACTTAGTAGATGTGGATATAGTCTCTGCAACACCACTTCGTAACTCAATTGGTAGTGGAGGAACACCTGATAGAATTGCGTCAGTTAATGCATATGACCATGCCGATGACGATGGTACTGCAATCGACGTTGTTTGGACCATTTCGGATGCTGATGATTTC
>MDTG01189457.1_pt1 | contig 13088 bp, 10 predicted proteins | sample 811421 | NCBI WGS metagenome assembly MDTG01 (sample SAMN05326645, study PRJNA326480) | marine metagenome | isolation source: seawater | place: Pacific Ocean: South East | collected 2011
ATTAAAGCCAGGAGAACTTTTTCGCTTATGACGGTTGTCCAGTGAAGGCCTTTTTTTATCTTAGGTAATCTATAACTCATATATAGATCATAAACCAACCTGGCTTTTAAGCAAATTTTTGTGTACAAATAAGATAAAGATTCTATTTTGACAACTAATAAATATCGGCCCTCTTTATGTACAGATCTATATATTATAAAAAATTGCAGCTAAATTTTGATAGAAGGTCTACGGCTTAGAGTACTCTCTTCTGGGGTGTCCGGTGTAATTCTGACGTGGTCTGCCTATTCTATATGGGTTGCTTAGCATCTCGTTCCAATGTGATATCCAGCCAACAGTGCGACCTGTAGCAAATATTACTGTAAACATTTCAGGTGAAATACCAATAGCCTTCATTATAATTCCTGAGTAAAAGTCTACATTAGGATAGAGTTTCTTTTCAGCAAAATATTCATCATCAAGTGCTATCTGCTCCAGGCGTTTTGCGATTCTGAGAAGGGGATCATTTTCAAGACCGAGTTCCGCAAGAACCTCATCGCAACTTATTTTCATGACTTTAGCTCGTGGGTCAAAATTTTTATAGACTCGATGACCAAACCCCATCAAACGAAATGGATCATCTTTATCTTTTGCTCTCAGAATAAAATTATCGATATTTTTTTCATCTCCAATTTCTTCTAACATTTCCAGCACAGCCTGGTTAGCCCCTCCATGAGCCGGTCCCCATAGAGCCGCTATACCGCTTGCAATACAAGCATAAGGGTTTGCACCTGTAGATCCAGCAAGTCGAACTGTTGAGGTTGAGGCATTTTGCTCATGATCTGCATGGAGTAAGAAAATTCTGTCCATCGCCCTTTCTATTACTGGACTTACGCAACCTGGCTTATCTGGATGGCCGAACATCATATTTAAGAAATTAGCAGAGTAGCTAAGAGAATCATCAGTTTTTATGAAGGCTTGACCCATAAAATGCCTATGACACATTGCTGCAATAATAGGAACCTTGGCTATTAATCTATATATAGTGGTTAGTCTATCCTCAGAACTTGTGATATCAGTCTTTGAATCATACGTTGCAGACATCGCAGCAACTGCACTGCATAGCATCGCCATAGGGTGAGATCCTTTAGGAAATGCTTTGAAAAGATCTTCCATCGAATCTTCTAAGTGCCGATGTTTTTTTATAGTATTTACAAATTTTTTATTATCTGATGCGGACGGGAGTTCGCCGTTGATAAGTAGAAAACAGGTCTCCAAGAAATCAGAATTTTCTGCCAACTGATCAATTGCATATCCACGATGGAGAAGAATACCTTTTTCTCCATCTATGAATGTTATCTTTGATTCACAGGATGCTGTTACACCAAAACCTGCATCCAGGGTAAAGCAACCAGTTTGAGGTACGTTGGCTATATCTATGACATCCTGACCAGCGGTGCTCTTAATAACAGGTAATTCAATTGAACCTTCTGTTTTCTTGGATGAAAGATAAAAATTATCTTTACTACTCATCTTGCTCTCCTGAGAGGTTTGTAAAAAAATTAATGTAAATGATTTTTAATTTACATCTAAATATTTTTACAATTTAAATTATGAGAGCGAAACTATAGCGTGCTTCATTAATTTGTCAATTTTAATTAAGTTAAATAATTTATGTGAATACCGAAAATCAAGGAGCATATTTGATTGTAAGACACTTTGAATGTACCTATAATTATCGCATAAATACCGATTAAAGAGTTATTCATAAACTTTATTAAGCTAAATGATAATTTTTCCTTTTTTGCTTAGAGGGTAAACTGAGGTATATATTTTGGATAAGAAAAGACCGGTTAATTTAGATATTGGAACTATACAACTTCCAGTAACAGCTTATGTTTCAATCCTTCACCGTGTTTCAGGTGTAGTTCTTTTCGGTGCTGTTGGCTTGTTTTTATGGATATTAGATTCAAGCTTATCAACTGAACAGGATTTCATTTCAATTAAGGAGTTCATGAATAACTTTGTTGTTCAAATTATAATTTGGCTTTCATTAGCTGCTTTGGTATATCACTTGGTGGCTGGTTTAAGACATCTTATTATGGATTATGGTTATGGAGAAACCCTAAGTGGTGGAGTTTTGGGGGCCAAGTTAGTTTTGGTGATATCAGGGATATTAATGCTCTTAGCAGGGTTTTGGTTATGGATATGATTAGTAACGCAGGAGGCTTAAACCGCAATGGACTTCTGGAGTGGATTATACAAAGGATAACATCCGTAGTTATAACTGCTTACATCTTTTTTGTAACATATTATTTATTGGCACACCCAGATATCAGTTATTCACAGTGGCGGGATTTGAATAGTCTTTTTCTAATGAAAATTTTAAACATCTTGATGATCTCATCGATTGCTATCCATTCCATAATTGGACTCTGGGGCGTGATTACGGATTACATAACAGTTCGATTGCTTGGTCCCAAGGCTAAGTTCTTAAGTGTATTTTTTCAAGCAGGTATGATTATTATCACATTAATTTATTTTTTTTGGGCAATTACTATAGTTTGGAGCGTTTAATTTTATGAGAACTATTTCTTTTGATGGACTTATAGTTGGTGGTGGAGGTGCAGGAATGCGAGCCGCATTACAACTTTCACAGTCTGGCTATAAAACAGCAGTTATTACCAAAGTTTTCCCAACAAGATCGCATACTGTCTCAGCTCAAGGTGGAATTACCTGTGCCATTGCGAGCGATGATCCCGATGATGATTGGAGATGGCATATGTACGATACAGTTAAAGGCTCTGACTATATAGGTGATCAAGATGCGATCGAATATATGTGTGAAACAGGTCCTGAAGCAGTATTTGAATTGGAGCATATGGGCTTACCCTTCTCTCGTACTGACGAAGGTAGAATTTACCAGCGTCCATTTGGTGGTCAATCTAAAAATTTTGGTGAGGGTGGACAAGCAGCAAGAACCTGTGCTGCAGCAGATAGAACTGGCCACGCTCTTCTCCATACTTTATACCAGAACAATGTTAAAAATGAGACAGTCTTCTTCAATGAATGGTATGCAGTGGATCTAGTTAAAAATGATGATAATGCAGTTGTAGGAGTTATTGCGATAGATATTGAAACTGGAGAAACTGTATTTGTTAAGTCAAGTGCAACTGTTCTTGCTACTGGTGGTGCCGGTAGGATTTATGCCTCCACGACCAATGCTCATATATGTACTGGTGACGGAATTGGTATGACGCTAAGAGCAGGTTTTCCTGTACAAGATATGGAAATGTGGCAATTTCATCCAACAGGTATTTACGGTGCAGGCACACTTGTAACAGAAGGTTGTAGGGGAGAAGGGGGTTATCTAATAAATAAAGATGGAGAGCGCTTCATGGAAAGATATGCCCCAAACGTTAAGGATTTAGCAGGACGCGATGTTGTTGCTCGCTCTATGGTTCTGGAGATATTGGAGGGTAGAGGTTGCGGTGAGGGTGGCGATCATGTTCGATTAAAATTAGATCATCTTGGAGAGGAAGTACTACAGAGTCGCCTACCGGGAATATGTGAGCTTTCAAGAACCTTTGCTCATGTAGATCCAGTTAAAGAACCTATTCCTGTTGTACCCACATGTCACTATATGATGGGAGGAATACCAACAAATGTTGATGGACAAGCATTAACGCTTGATAGTGAGGGAAATACTCAGGTTATAAGTGGCCTTTATGCTTGTGGTGAAGCGGCATGTGTTTCTGTGCATGGGGCCAATCGTCTAGGTGGTAATTCTTTGCTAGACTTAGTAGTTTTTGGAAGAGCCTCAGGTTTATTTATTGAAAAGTCACTTGGTGAGGGTATTAAACTAACTGATCCAACAGATGCAAACATAAGCAAGGCAATGGAAAGGCTTAACATTATCAACAATGGCTCCAAAGACGGTGAATCTGCTGATGTCTTGCGTGCAGAGTTACAGAAGGTCATGCAAAATTATTTTGGGGTATTCCGCAGGGGAGATTATATGCAAGAAGGCATTGAGCAACTCAAATCACTCAGAGCGCGAATAGAAAATGTTTGTTTAGATGATACAAGTAATGTTTACAACACTGCACGAATTGAAGCACTCGAACTGCACAACTTATTAGAGGTTGCAGAGGCTACTGCCATTACTGCAGAATGGAGAAAAGAAAGCCGAGGTGCTCATGCTCGCGAAGATTTTTCTGAACGAGATGATAAAAATTGGCTTTGTCATTCTATGTTTTTCCCAAAAGAAAAAAGAGTGAAGAAGAGGGAAGTAAATTTTTCACCAAAGAAAATGGACCATTTTGAACCAAAGGTCCGGGTTTATTAATTAATTAAGGATATTTTTTAGTATGTTAAAAGTAAGTATTTATCGCTTTAATCCAGAACAGGACGAAGCCCCTTATATGCAAGATTATGATTTTGATACCCAAGGAAAGGACCTCCTGGTGCTTGACGTTCTGGGTATGTTAAAAAGTAGAGATCCATCAATTTCATATCGTAGATCTTGTCGTGAGGGTGTTTGTGGATCTGATGGCATGAATATCAACGGAAAAAACGGTCTCGGCTGTATTACCCCTCTTTCAGAATGTGTGAAAGGAAATAAGCTTGTTATAAGGCCTTTACCCGGTCTACCAGTCATCAGGGATCTAGTAATCGATATGAGTCAATTTTATGCCCAGTACAAGAAGATACAACCATATCTTGTCAATGATGATCCGGCACCAGGTATTGAAAGACTTCAAACTCCAGAGGATCGTGCAAAACTTGATGGCCTCTACGAGTGTATTCTTTGCGCATGTTGTTCGACAAGTTGCCCTTCATTTTGGTGGAATCCAGATAAATTCATTGGTCCTGCTGGACTTTTGCAGGCCTATCGTTTCTTAGCGGATACAAGAGATAATGATACTGAGAAAAGGCTATCTAACCTACAGGACCCATTTAGTGTCTTTCGATGTCATGGAATTCAAAACTGTGTTGCTGTGTGTCCTAAAGGTCTAAATCCAACGAGGGCAATTGGGCATATAAGAAATATGTTAATGAAAAAGGCTGCCTAGGCTGGTTGCTATGAAAAAATAGAACTGTGTATTAAACACAAGGATAAATAGATGCCTAAAAGCATCATGCAAGAGTTTACAGAAAGCTCCCATCTATCTGGTGGTAATGCGGCATATATAGAAGATTTATATGATGCTTACCTTCATGATCCTAGTAGTGTTGCCGATCAATGGCGTAATTTCTTTGACACATTACCCCGGCCTAATGGAAAAATTGGTCCAGATACTTCTCATGTGACTGTCATGGCTCACTTTGAGAAACTAGGTAGACGCAGATCAAGACCAGTAGTCATTCCTGGTTCTGGTGGCGAAAATATTGAACATGAACGAAAACAGGTCAAAGTTGCCCAGCTCATAATCTCTCATAGAAATCGTGGCCACCAAAAAGCAAAATTAGATCCACTAGGTCTTTGGTCCAGGGATAGAGCACCAGATCTTGAGCTATCCTTCCATGGTTTGACACCAGCAGATTTGGATACAACTTTTCAATCTGGAATGCTGTATTTCGGTCCAGAAGAATCGACTCTAAGAGATATCATTGCTGGACTAGAAGAAACCTACTGCGGTCACGTTGGAGTTGAATGCGGTCATGTAATAGATTTAGCAGAAAAACGGTGGCTTCAGCAGCGTTTCGAGAGTGCTAAATCTAAGCCTAATTATGATGACGAAATGCGAAAATATGTTTTACAGAGATTAACGGCTGCAGAGGGTCTCGAGAAACACTTAGATTCAAAATATCCGGGTACAAAGCGCTTTGGCCTGGAGGGCAGTGAATCAATGATCCCGATGTTAGACGGAATAATACAACGAGCTGGTGGTTATGGAGCTAAAGAAGTCGTTCTTACGATGGCTCATAGAGGTCGTCTTAATGTTTTAGTAAATGTTCTTGGAAAGAATCCATCAGAATTATTTGCAGAATTTGAAGGTAAAAGACATGTTGATACTTCAGGAGATGTAAAATATCACCAAGGATTTTCTTCAGATGTAGTTACACCAGGAGGCAAGGTACATCTAGCTTTAATGTTTAATCCATCTCACCTAGAAATTGCAGCACCAGTTGCAGAAGGATCTGCAAGAGCACGACAGGATAGACGCGAGGATTCAAAAGGAGAGGTAGTCTTCCCAATTGTAGTTCATGGCGACGCGGCTTTTGCTGGTCAGGGTGTTGTTATGGAAACATTTCAAATGTCCCAACTCAGAGGATACAAGACTGGTGGTACAGTTCACGTTGTCATTAATAATCAGGTAGGATTTACTACTAGTGTTCAAGAAGATGCAAGATCAACGGAATATTGTACTGATATTGCAAAAATGGTCCAAGCCCCAATTATTCATGTTAATGCTGATGACCCAGATGCCGTAATGTTTGTCACAAATCTCGCAATGGATTATCGATATCAGTTCAAAAAAGATATCGTAATCGACCTTATTTGTTATCGGAGACGTGGCCATAACGAAACTGACGAGCCCTCTGCAACTCAACCTCTGATGTATAAGGTAATTAAAAACTTAAAAACTACGCGTGCTATTTATTCAGATCAGTTAGTCAAAGAGGGTGTAGTCTCTCAAGAAGAAGCAGATGCGATGCTCAAGGATTATAGGGGAAAATTAGATCGAGGTGAGAATGTTGTTAATAGTCTGGTTTCCGAGCCAGATATAGAGCTTTTTGTGAACTGGAATCCCTATTTAAACCAAGATTGGGACACAATAGTAGACACTACTTGCCCTATGAAAAAGATACGTGATCTAGCCAAAATAATCACAAGAAGTCCTGATGGTGTGGTGATGCAAAGACAGGTTGGTAAGATATACGAAGATCGCGAAAAAATGGCTCGTGGAGCCTTACCTCTTAATTGGGGAATGGCAGAATTATTAGCTTATGCGACTTTACTAGATGAAGGATACCCTATAAGAATGACAGGTCAAGATATAGCTAGAGGGACATTTTCTCATCGTCATGCAGTCATTCATAACCAAAAAGATGGCTCAAGTTATATACCTTTAAAAGAGATACCAGAGAAATCTTCAAATTTTGAAATTTACGATTCTTTCTTATCAGAAGAAGCAGTGCTTGGTTTTGAATATGGTTACGCCTCCACATCTCCTAAGGGTTTGGTTATATGGGAAGCACAATTTGGTGATTTTGCAAACGGAGCTCAGGTGGTTATAGATCAATTCATTACAAGCGGCGAACATAAATGGGGGCGTATGTGTGGTCTCATTATGCTGTTACCCCATGGATATGAAGGTCAGGGCCCAGAGCATTCCTCTGCTCGATTGGAAAGATTCCTTCAGCTATCCGCTGAACATAATATACAGGTTTGTATCCCAACAACACCAGCTCAGGTTTATCATATGATTCGTCGACAAGCTATAAGACCGATGCGACGGCCCCTTGTTGTAATGAGTCCTAAATGGATATTACGTCATAAATTAGCAACCTCATCGATCGAGGATCTTTCGAAAGGTAAGTTTATGAATTTAATGCAAGATCAAGAGGTTGATAAAGATAAGACAGACCGTTTGATTCTTTGTTCTGGAAAAGTTTACTATCATCTTTATGAAGCTAGACAAGAGAAAAAAATTGTTAATGTAGCGTTGGTCCGTATTGAGCAATTATATCCTTTCCCCGATAATGATCTTATGAAGGCCTTACAAGAATATAAAAAATTGAAAGATGTTGTATGGTGTCAAGAAGAACCAATTAATCAAGGCGCATGGTATAGTAGTCAGCACCATATGCGTAATATTATCAATAAGTTCAATAAAAATCTTACTTTAAGCTATGCTGGCCGTGAAGCTTCTGCAGCACCGGCCTGCGGATATATGTCATTGCATCTTGAAGAACAAAAGAAGTTTATTGATGAAGCCTTAACTTATAATCATAAATTATAAAAATCATTGCTATTTTTAAATTGAGGAAGAAACAGCATGAGTATTGAAATAAAAGCACCTACATTTCCTGAGTCAGTCCAAGAGGGGAGTATAGCCACGTGGCATAAAAAACCAGGCGAAACCGTGGCCAGAGATGATCTGCTTGTTGACATTGAAACAGACAAAGTTGTACTAGAAGTTGTAGCCCCTGCTGATGGAAAGTTAGAAAAAACACATAAAGAAGAGGGTGATACAGTACTTAGTAACGAAGTCATTGCTTCTATCATTGAAGGAGCGATATCTAAATCAGTTTCAGAAGTAGACGAAAAAATTGAAAACAACCCAACCCCACAAGAAGAAGAAAAAATTGCTAGCCCTTCGGCTAGAAAGCTTGCTAGCGAAAAAGGTGTAGACCTTAAAAATATCTCTGGTAGCGGAAAAGATGGTCGGATTACTAAAGAGGATATTTCTAACGATGATGGCAATGTGATCAGTAAACCACAGAGTACTGCTTCTGCTGAAAAACCAATAGATTCCATGCCGGCTGATGAAAGAATCGAAAAACGTGTGCCCATGACAAGAATGCGCTCCAGAATCGCAGATAGATTACTAGAGGTAACCCAAACAACAGCTATGCTGACTACTTTTAATGAAGTAGATATGCATAGAGTTATGAATCTGAGAACAGAGTTTAAAGAAGATTTTTCAAATCTACATCCAGGTGCCCGTCTGGGTTTTATGGGCTTCTTTGTTCGTGCTGCGACTGAGGCATTAAAGAGATTTCCATCTGTTAATGCATCAATTGATGGTGCTGATGTTATTTACCATGCTTATCAAGATATTGGTGTAGCAGTTTCCACAGAAAAAGGATTGGTTGTACCTGTTTTGCGTAATACAGACAATATGAGTATTGCGGATGTTGAAAGGACTATCGCAGAGTTTGGAGGAAAAGCTCGAGATGGAAAGCTCACAATAGAAGAAATGACAGGGGGAACTTTTACAATCACTAATGGCGGTGTATTTGGATCGTTATTATCCACTCCTATATTAAATCCTCCTCAAGCCGCTATATTGGGAATGCACTCCATAAAAGAGCGTCCAGTTGCTGAAAATGGCTCTGTTGTTATACGTCCCATGATGAATTTAGCTTTATCGTATGATCACCGCCTAATAGATGGTCGGGAGGCAGTCAGCTTTTTGGTCTCAATTAAGGAAATGATTGAGAATCCAGCTAAGATACTTCTTGAAATATAATATGTAAAACATTGTTTAAAAAGAGATTATTATGTCTGAAAATTATGATGTCATCGTTATAGGAGCGGGCCCTGCAGGTTATGTTGCAGCTATTAGGGCTGCACAGTTAGGCCTAAAAACGATCTGTATTGAAAAATGGCGGAATGCAGATGGTGATGGTGTAAATGGCGGTACTTGCTTAAATGTAGGTTGCATTCCATCTAAGTCATTACTAGATAGTTCTTATAAGTTTTATGAGGCAAAGAACCAACTGGATATACATGGAATCAGTACAGGCGAAATATCTATTGATTTAAAGGCTATGGTCGACAGAAAAAATAAGATAATCAATCAACTAACAGATGGAATTGCTGGTTTATTTAAGGCAAATGGTGTCGAATCGTTATTTGGAACAGCTAAATTGTTAGCTGGACGAAAAGTTGAATGTGTCATGCACAATGGTGAAAAAAAGAACCTGACCGCTAGCAATATTATTATTGCGACTGGATCAAAACCTATTGATATTCCAGTAGCAAAAATTAATGGCAGCACCATAGTAGATTCCAGTGGAGCACTCGAAATCATTGAAACCCCAAAAAGACTTGGAATCATTGGTTCTGGCATAATAGGCCTTGAGCTTGGTAGTGTATGGAATAGACTAGGCAGTAAAGTTGTATTAATTGAAGCAATGGACAACTTTCTATCTATCATAGATCAACAGATTGCTAAAGAAACCAAGAAAATTTTTACAAAACAGGGAATGGATATACGCCTAAGCTCACGTGTTACAGCAACAAAAGTAAAGGGAAAAGAAGTTACAGTTACTTATAAAAATAGTGCAGGCGAAGAAACATCTGAAAAATTTGATAAATTAATTGTATGTGTCGGACGTGCGCCATATACCAAGGGTTTGCTGGCTGACGATAGCGGTGTAGATCTTGATGAAAGAGGATCCATATTTGTCAATGATCAATGTGAAACTACAGCAGGCGGAGTTTGGGCGGTTGGTGACGTCGTTAGAGGCCCGATGTTAGCACATAAGGGCTCAGAAGAGGGGGTTATGGTTGCTGAGCGCATTGCTGGTCAAAAAACACAAATAAATTACGATATTATTCCTAACGTTATTTACACACACCCAGAGGTAGCCGCTGTAGGTAAGACAGAAGAGCAACTAAAACAAGCCGGTGAGGATTATGATGTTGGGGTGTTCCCTTTTTCTGCTAGCGGAAGAGCTATGGCCGCTAACGATACAGACGGCATTGTAAAAATGATTGCTGATACTAAAACAGGAAGAATACTCGGTTGCCATATCGTTGGACCTAGTGCGGCAGACCTAGTCCAGCAAATCGCAATTGCTATGGAATTTGGATCCAATGCCGAAGATATTGCAATGACTGTCTTCGCACATCCAACTCTATCAGAGACAGTGCATGAAGCAGCTCTGGCTGTGAATGGTCATGCTATACATATGCCTAACCGAAAAAGAAAAATATAATTTATATAATTCAAGAAAGATATTAATGTTGTAGTCTTTTTATTTAAACAGGAAAAAATAATGAATCTTCACGAATACCAAGCGAAAGAACTTTTCGCTCAGTATGGTCTCCCAGTTTCTAAAGGCATTGCAGCTAAAACAGTTGATGAAGCAATTTTGGCTGCTGACGTTTTAGGGGGAGATCGCTGGGTTGTTAAAGCTCAAGTACATGCAGGTGGGAGAGGTAAGGCGGGTGGAGTTAAATTAGTCACATCTAAAGCTGAAATTGAGGAATTCTCAAAAAAATGGCTAGGTAAACGTTTAGTTACATATCAGACTGATGATCTCGGTCAACCCGTTTCTCGAATTTTAGTAGAAGAGTGTAGTGATATTGAAAAAGAACTATACCTGGGAGCAGTAGTTGATAGATCAACTCGTCGTGTCGTTTTCATGGCTTCAACTGAGGGTGGCGTTGAAATAGAAAAAGTTGCTGAAAAGACACCTCAAAAAATTCTTAAAGCCGTAATTGATCCTTTAGTTGGAGCTCTTTCATACCAATCTCGCGATCTTGGTTTTAAATTAGGTTTGAACTCTTTACAGATAAAACAGTTTACAAATCTCTTCATAGGTCTTTCTAGGCTATTTCAAGACTATGATCTAGCATTGCTAGAGATCAATCCTTTAATTATCAACAAAAAAGGTGATCTTCACTGTTTAGATGGAAAGATAAATATAGATGGTAATGCACTATATCGGCAACCTAAACTCGTTGCTATGCACGATCCATCTCAGGATGATCCAAGGGAAGCACATGCCATGGAGTGGGAGTTAAATTATGTTGCACTGGATGGCAATATAGGCTGTATGGTTAATGGCGCAGGTTTAGCGATGGCAACTATGGATATTGTTAAACTCAATGGTGGAAACCCTGCAAATTTTTTAGATGTTGGTGGAGGTGCAACAAAAGAAAGAGTTGTTGAAGCGTTTAAGATTATACTCTCTGATGAAAAAGTAAAAGCAGTATTCATTAACATTTTCGGTGGGATAGTACGCTGCGACCTAATTGCTGATGGTGTAATTGGTGCCATCGAAGAGGTTGGTGTTGAAGTTCCAGTTGTAGTAAGGCTCGAGGGCAATAACGCAGAACTAGGATCCAAAATTCTAGCAGACAGCGGTTTAAACATAATTGCTTCAACTAGTTTAACCGATGCTGCCAATAAAGTTGTCAAAGCAGCAGGGGGGAGCTAACTTAATGGCTATTCTGATTAACAAAAAAACTAAGGTTATTTGTCAGGGTTTCACCGGCGGTCAAGGCACTTTTCATTCAAGCCAGGCCATTGATTATGGTACCGAAATGGTAGGTGGTGTGACTCCCGGAAAGGGTGGCACAACGCACCTGGGTTTGCCTGTTTTTAATACTGTTCGAGAAGCGGTAAAAAAAACTGGTGCAGAAGCTTCAGTCATATATGTTCCAGCCCCTTTTTGTAAAGACTCAATTCTAGAGGCAGCGAATGCTGGAATTGAACTTATTGTATGTATTACAGAGGGCATCCCTACATTAGATATGCTGGCTTGCAAAGTCAGATGTGATGAGCTCGGTAGTATTTTAATTGGCCCTAATTGTCCTGGAGTAATAACACCGGGTGAATGTAAGATAGGCATTATGCCTGGCAGCATTCATCTCCCTGGTAAGGTCGGAATCGTCTCTCGTTCAGGCACTTTAACCTATGAGGCAGTGAAGCAAACTACTGATTACGGGTTCGGTCAGTCTACATGTGTAGGCATTGGTGGTGATCCAATTCCTGGGGCAAGCTTTATAGATATACTTTCTTTATTTGAAGATGACTCTCTCACAGAGGCAATAGTAATGATTGGTGAAATCGGAGGTACTGCAGAAGAAGAAGCTGCTGCTTATATTAAGAAATCTGTTTCAAAACCAATAGTTGCATACATTGCAGGTGTTACTGCGCCTGCAGGTAAGCGTATGGGTCATGCTGGAGCTATAATCTCTGGAGGCAAGGGCACAGCTAATGAAAAATTTATGGCTCTTGAGGATGCTGGTGTAAAAACCGTACGCAGTTTAGCAGATATAGGAAAAGGACTTCAAAGCATAACAGGCTGGTAATTTATATAACCATTCAAACCGGCCTATTTAAAGGGTCGGTTTTTTTTTGGAAAAAATCTATAAATAGAGAAATTTAAGGTTGAATTATCTATTAATGCCCCAATCATCTCAAATTAATGCTAATAACTGAAATAAATTTATAAGGAATTTTATTACTATGGCAAAAGAAACTCGTGGTTTTCAGACTGAAGCCAAGCAACTCCTACATTTAATGATTCACTCTCTTTACAGTAACAAAGAGATTTTCTTAAGAGAACTGATTTCAAATGCTTCGGATGCAGTTGATAAGTTACGTTTTGAAGCCCTCTCAGATTCTTCTCTATTTGAA
>MDTG01274056.1_pt1 | contig 13088 bp, 13 predicted proteins | sample 811421 | NCBI WGS metagenome assembly MDTG01 (sample SAMN05326645, study PRJNA326480) | marine metagenome | isolation source: seawater | place: Pacific Ocean: South East | collected 2011
GCAGGTAGGCTCATGGGTATATGACCACTTTGATGAAGTATCTGGTATCAGCTTCCTGCCATTCAGTGAACACACATATCAGCAAGCACCTTATCAAGACATAAGTGAAAAAGAATACAAAGAGTTCTTGACAAAGATGCCAAAGAATGTAGACTGGTCATTGCTGCAAGAGTTTGAGAAAGAGGATACCACTTCAGGTGGGCGTGAGTTAGCCTGTACTGCAGGTGTGTGTGAGATTGTGGATATAGAGGCAGCGTGATATGAATTGCTGGCACTGTAACGCAGAGTTAGGATGGGTAGGAGACCATGATGCAGATGAACTGACGGACGATAGATACACTATACTTAGTTGTCTTGAGTGTCCAGAATGTAAGTCTTGGGTTGAAGTTTACTACCCTAACCTAGAGCATGAAGACCACAAGCAGAAAGGAGAACTGAATGAAGGAAGTATTAGTAAATGCAGTACGTTCCCATCTAGCAGGGAACATTAACAAACACCTAGCAAATATACAGGTGTACATGAATAACACAACAGGTATCGGCGAACACTCTGATATTGTAGAGACTATAGAACTAGAACTTGAACAGGTGGCTAACTACCACGATAAGTTAGAAATGTTAGTGAAGTATTTTATTCAACCACAACAAAAACAGGAAGAAGAGGATAATGAAGATGCTGTTTAAAAGATTTTCACCTAATCCCTATACAGGAAATCCAATGTACTACAAGAACAATCCTGAATCTGTACGTAAACGTGATGCACAGAGGATGTATGTTAATGGGAAAGAAATTTCTAAGAAACATCCTCTGCATAAACCCGGAAAGTACAAATCATTAGATGATGCTTGGTCGCACAATAAGATTGAAAGTGTAGATCAAGGAGAAGTATATATCATTGTTAATGATGCGTGGCCTGAGTGGGTTAAAGTTGGTAAAGCTGTAATCTCTCAAGACAGACTTAAAGGATATCAAACATCTTCGCCGTTTCGTGACTATCGGATTATTGCTACATTGTCCACAGACAACAGGCACGAAAAAGAACGTGAGATGCATAAAATCTTTAACCATTTCGCAGAAGAACGTAAAGGTGAGTGGTTTAAGATTGACAATGTAACTGCAATTAAATTGTTTAACTATCAAATACAGGAGAATGCAAATGCGGCGTAACGGACTAAGTAAATATGATGCTCCACTCCGTATACAATATCAGTGGGGTTATGATGCTTTTAGAAGAGGCGGTAAATTAAATAAGGTAGGTAATAAAATTATTTACCAAGAACATCATTCTGCTATTGACCCCAATACTATGCAAGCACGTGAGTGGCAACGTGGCTGGAACGATGCTTACTATGAGCAGCTAGAAGAGGTGCAAAGTAATGAACAAGCTAGAGCAGGAAGCTAACAACTGGATGAAGGAGAGAAAAATGATGAGTAGTATTACGGCTACTGAATATCAGATACGTGCTGCAGAGACTGCCATCTTTCCAAAAGAAAAAGCCCTTGAGTATATTACTCTGGGGCTTACTGGTGAGGCTGGTGAGATTGCTAATAAGGTAAAAAAATTAATACGTGATGGTGCTGATATTGAGGGTTACAATGATAAGAAGAACCAGATAGGTGCAGAGTTAGGAGATGTCCTATGGTACTGCGCTATGCTTGCAAAAGAAGTGGACATGAATCTTGGTAGTATTATGGAAAGTAATCTTGAGAAGCTGGCAGACAGGAAAGCTAGGAATAGATTACAAGGGGATGGAGATAACAGATAAAGTGAGGGGGCTTAATTGCCCCCTTTTTTTATTTATCTTTGCGCTGCCGCAAGCCTTTTTCCTAAAGCTATAGCTTTCTTTAGGTGATTCACTTCAGGCTCTAGTTCTTGCATTTCAACTACAGTCTTACCATCATATGCATTTTTTTAATACTCATCTGCTAACCGTGTCTCTACATCATTTAGCTTTGAATATTGCGCACGGTCAAAGGGTGTGTAGGGTTTACTTTTATCTTTGCTGGTTTCTATTTTAGCAGCTTGTGTTGCCCAAGCCTTTAATGTACGCATTCTATTATTTAACATAGCACGTTTTTTATTATCTGACTTAGCTAAGTATTCTTCGGATTGCACTAATCTAGTAATACGTTCTTCAACCATAGGGCCAAGGGCTTTTTTGACTGCAGCATCTGCCATCTTGTCACCTGACCCCGGCACAATCTCAAACCTCTTGATACCAAACCTTTCAAACTCTGCCTCTGCAGGGTTACGTTTAGCCTCACGGCGTAGACCAGTTATCTGACCAACGAGTGGGCTTTGTCTATAGATGTCACCCTCACGTGTTGGGCTTTCTATTGCTGGTAAATCTTTTGCTAGGCCGGGAATGTCTTTTGCTACAGTATTCTTGAGTGCATTAACAAATCTTTCACGCCCACCCACACCTTCAACCTGTCTTGCATCACGCACTACAGCAGCCTCTGTATCGTAAGCAGCTTGGATGTCACGGACCACACGCAGAGGTGTCATACCACCACCAAATATCTCGCCTACATAACCACCCATGATTTCACTCAGGCGTTCAGTTGTTATCGTATCTCCATCGGCACGAATCAACTCATCCGCATTTTCTAGCACGTAGGAACTTGCACCAGTTCTAAATTGTGCGCCTGTAAACGCTTCAAGAAACTCTTTTACGTCTATAGGTTTACTATCTTCATTAGATAGTTTTACTATAATATCTGCTAGTGCTAGATAAGGGGTAAGGGGAAAGAAAGGCCGCAAGTCACTGGTACTACCATCATCATTACGTGCTTCATACAACTTTATATCCTGATTATCCGCACGATATTTAATAGCACCAATTAATGCGGCTGTACCTACTAGGCTTTTAGAAAAGTCTGACCGTGCCTCAGCCAATGCCTTTGATGCTTTTGCCCCTTGTTTCTTAGCAAGGTCCATATCTCCAGCATCTGCTGCTGCTTTAGCCATACTCTTTACATACTTACCCATACCTACTTTATATGCGGCTGTTACTGCACTGGTAGGCATATACTTCATCTGGAATTGTAAAGCATTTACCATAAATCTACCGAATGGAAACGCTGCTGTACCTATAGGGCCGGGAACAGGACCAAGAGTTTCATTAAATTTTAAGAACCAATATCCTGCTGTATCTCCTGCCCTACCAGAACCGGGCTTTGGCATACGTGAAAATGTAAAGTCTAGTGAATCTTCTACAGCTTCTGATAATACCTTGGCAGGTAATGGCCTACCCGCAGCAGCAAACTCTTCAAGGCTCTTGTACTGACCAACCTTTTGCGGATTATCTACAATAACCCCTGCCCGTCTTAGGCGTTTATCAACAGCATCTGTAAAGATTGCCCTACGGAAGAATAAATCCTGCGCAATGTTCAAGCCGTTAAGCATACGAGTTACTTTAGTAAGAGACTCACCTGCACCCTGTTCCTCTAGCGTTCTATCCATACGGGAAGCAAGTCGAGGGTTATGTTTCAACAGTGCATCGGTTAGTTCTGCTGTACCTGTAACGTGACGCATACGGTCAAGTCTACCAAACGCATCACGTACAATACTTGTGGGTGCTTTAACTGCACCAGTAGATGCGTTTCCTGTCATACCCGCATCAAACCCCCTACCAAACTGATATAGTGTAGATTCAATTAAGTCAGCAGACATATCCATAGTTAAACGTGTGCCAGCGGTAGCTATGTTACGTATAGTAGTGGCAACTTGTGTAACCATTAACGCTCTACGCTCACGGTCAACTCTGTGATACATCTCTCCTATTTTACCTAGTGGCCCTACAATACTATCAGCATCACTATCACCTATAATTTGCTTGGCTAACTCAGGATCAACTTCCTTGATACCCTTCATAATCTTACCAACCTTAGATGTTGTCTGTAAATATTTACCTGCATCACTAAAGCTAGTGCCAAACGCATTTACAAACTGTTCAGTTGTCAAACCTGCTTTGGATATAGCACCTTGTAAAGTATCGCCATCTACATCAAGATCGCCTAGTACATCACCTAAACCTTTTTCTTTACCCTCACCTCTTAACATACGTATAGTCTGATCTTGTACACTTTCTGCTGTACCACCTTTAGATTTCTCTAAGGCTTCAGATACGATCTTACCAATGACCTCAGATGCTTTAGTGTCTACATCTACCATCTCACCAAGTCTACCTGACTCAGCAAGGTCTTCAACTACGTTGGTAACAACTCTACCCATACGCTGCATGAGTTCTGTGTTAAACTCTGTTTGAGTTAAGCCACTTTCACCCGCATCTCCTAGCATGTCTAGTGTTTCTCTGCCAGCAGCAGTATCAAATATACCTGAAGCGGATTGAGTGGTTGCTTCCATTGCACGTTCACCAGCTTCTTTAGCAGCCAGTTCTTTATTACGTGCATTCAATTCTTTTGCAATCTTATACTGTTTTATACGAGCCTGTCTTGCGTTTTGTAATAACTTTTCGCCACCTAAACCGCCAGACAACTTAACACCTAGCGCACCACCCGCTAAACCAACAGTGCCGACAAGACCTGCACGTAGCAAACTCTTTTCATCTGGCGTAGCTTCACCATACTTATGTGTAAGCATCTCTACTTCTTGCAGCTTCAAGTCCTGCACAGCAGCAGCACCTGCTTCTACAGCTACACCACCAGCAGCTATCTTACCTGCTTTTGTACCCAGCATACGTTTTGCTGACAGCTTGGCTGCTTCTTCTTTACCTGCTCTTTTAGCTGCTGTAGCTGTGGCTAATTTAGCTGCTTTTTCAATTGCTACTTTTTTACCACCTTCTTTCATGGCTTGTACAATAGCACGAGTAGCTACAGTACTGGCTACCTTACCAGCACCAAAGCCAATGTAGTTTAGCGGATCAGTAATCAGTGCCTTACCAAAGTCACGCATAGCAGATATAGAACTTGTACCACCTTCCTCATAGAAGGATGGCAAGCGGTCAAGCTGACTGTACAGATAACCAAACTTCATACGTTGTTCTTCGTTAGCTGTACGTACCCAGTCTAGCTGTTGGCCTAAGTCAATGCTATTGAACTCAAACTCACGAGTATGAGACAAGAAGCGTTTAAGGTAGTCCTCATTGCTTTCATCTTTCTCTTGCTTACCCTCATCACCCATACGATCTGCACTATACTCACGCAGCATGTCCATATAGTCACCATCAGACGCAAGTTCTTGGAACGACAGCATGTCGTCTGTCTGTTGCTCTTCTGGTGTGTCATATGTTTTAGGTTTGGGGGGAGTTAGTTCAGCAGGGACAGGAACTTCTTCAACCACAGGCTGGGATTCCTCTAAAGATACAGGAACGGGTGCTTCTTCTTGTGGAGAAAGCAATGAGTCAAAATCAAACTCTTGCTGCTCTTCATCTTCTTTCTTTTGAGGATTCAAAAGGGCATCAAAGTCAAAGTCTGTTGCCATTTTAACCCCCTAAAAGTGCAGTGGCATTATTTATTATAGTGTCTATTTGATTTGTTGGTACACCTGCTGCTAACAAAGCGGCTCTAATACTTTCTGGTGGTGTACTAGGATTAGCAGCAAGTACATCAACTACATATTTATTTGGGTCAGCTTTAACTTTATCTGCTGTTGTTTTAGGTTTAGGTTTATCCGCAGCAGACTTGCTGCCTGCAGGTGGTAGCGTATCTTCTGCGGAAGGTTTAGTTTCGCTAGAAGCAGCAGAAATTAGTTCTTTTTGTGTTGACTCATAAACTTTCCCTAAACCTAAAGAATACGCCATATCAGTTGCTTCTTTGCTTTTAGGTGTTCCATCGTCATTAAGGATAGTATCCTTTATAAAATCAGATTCCATTGTAGCTAGTTCTTTCATATAGTACGCTGTAGCACCACTACCCATTATAACGTCTTGGTCGGGTGGTTGAATAGAGACTTGACCCGCTGTTTCTGTAAATTGTAATGTTTTATTTAACTTAGATAACCTTTTTGAATACGATGCTGATATGTTAGCAGCACTCAATCCACTACTTGTAGCACTAGTGTCTTTCGATAATGCTATCCTATTTAACACTGTAAGCATTTGAGCATTTTGTGCTTTTAGTCGTATTTTAGTAGCATCATCTACATCGTTATTCAAAACATCTTTACCCGTAGTCATAATTAATACATTATTTTTTATTTGTTTTTCAATGTCGGGCATTTTAGAAATAACATCTTGTTTATAACGCTCACTAGTAATTAAACCAGTACGGTCAAGCACTCCACCTGTAATGCCACCAATGGCCTCACGTTCACGAGCAGGTATAAGTTTGTTAATGCTTTCACTTATGCCTTTGCCCATGTCCTTCATGCCAAGACCTAGTTTATCAAGTCCTGACATGTCTTGCATTTGAATATCGACACCCTTAACTTCCGTAGCAAAACCTTTATAAGCTTTTTCACGAGTTAAGTCACCATACTGTGATAGGTCAACACCATCTAACTTTAATTTATCTTGTACATTATATTCTAAACCCACATTACGTGTTTCATCAAGTGCAGCAATAAAAGATTCTACTTGATCCACATCTCCACCCGCAGCTTTAAATGCAGCTACACCTTTAGCTACATCTCCACCCATTTCATCTATCATACGATCTAATGCTTTATTAGTTCTTTTATCACGAGCTTCTGCTAAATCCATTTTTTGTGCTTGGCGTTGTTGCCAGAATGTACGTGCTGCGCTTAATTCTTTATCTCGTTTGTCCATAGCCGCACGAAGAGATTTATCAACACCTGACGCTAAACCTGTTATTAATCCTGTACCAAAACTGCCACTAAATAATCCCATTAGTTTCTCCTCGCCATCAAACCAGTTGGTTGACTATCTTCTTCTGTAGGGCTTTCAACCATTTCTTTTGTGTCTACTTCACTTAAAGTTTTTTTATACTTCATTGCATACTTGGCAAGTTGTGAATCCCTCGCTTTATTTTTATCAGGATTTTGTAAGCCTGTTTCATATTCAATTCCTGCGCTGTCTCCTAGCATCATAATTAATTCCATAATCAATGGTACAACCAACATACCTACATCAACAGTATGTTTACCTTCCATTACACTAGCTAATTGCATACTATTTGCAATAGATGTAACAGGCACACCCATTTCTAAAATATCAATTAGTTGCTCCATATATTCTTCAGATGTCATATTTGCCATATAATACTCAATAGCTTCATCTACAGTAGAAAACTGCGACGGTTGTTGCCAAGGTCTTGCCCCTAACTCATGTGTTAAAGACATACCGGGAATAGGAGCATCAAACATTTCTTCAGCCATTTTTAATTTCATCCCTGTGTTTACGTATAACCTGCATTTGTTTTGCTATACGAATTGCTGGATTAGATAAATCTAAATCTTCACTCATATTATTATTGTTTGTTGTCTTTGATAATAATCCACCTGTAGATTTTTTTGGTTTATCACTAGGCATATTTTCTATATCCATATTATAATATGCTCTTACTATATCAGTGTGCGCACGAGACATTATGTTTCTCCTTTTTCTTATTTACTACCATATCCATAAGTTTTTTAGTTGCCCATTTTAATGGCGGTACTTTAGCAATTAGTTTAGCATAATTTTCACCGTGTGTCATATACAATGTTTTAAACCATTTAGGAGCATCATATTGTAACCATGTACGGAAAATAAACCATTCTACATTTTTACTGCCATACACTTCACGAGCAACCCAACATGATAAAATCCAAGCAGTACCCAATGTACTAATTAAACTACCGATAGCATTACCTGCTGCGCTTGACGCACCTTCTGCTGCAACATTAGAACGTGTAGCGGCATCTAATTCAGCAATAGCTAAAGCATTATTACGGTCAATTTAATTTTCTGCAGAAGTCCATGCCCACTCCATAGTATCACCAAAGTAGTTCCAAAGATTGTCATAAGCAGTTTTGCTAATATCTAAAATTGCTGAAGCATTTAACTCATTAGCACGATTAATAGCTGCGGTATCTCCTGTAGCTATTTGTCTACGCCATTGAGCATTAGACTGTGCAATTACAAGTTGATTTTGTGCATTGAATTGATCACGTTGATTGTTTAACTCTGCATTAAATCTAGCAACAGTATTTATTTGCCCTGCATTAAACTGTGACTGTGCGTTTTGTTGAGTGGCATTAAACTGTGATACGGTTGTAGCTAGGTTAGCAAAAAATTGATCCGTTTGATTTTGACTAGCAGCATTAAACTGACGTGCTACATTTTCTGCAGCTTGATCTGTAAACAAAGCCTGTGTGCGTTGTTGCGCTTTAAACAATTCAGTTTGTTGTTGATTAGATAAATTAGCCATATCAACTTGTAAAAAGTTTTGTGCGTTTTGCACTGCAGCTTGTTGACGATTACTTAGGTTAGCTACGTCAAGTTGTGCTAGTGCAGCCGCTTCTGCCATTACAAGGGCTTGTTGATTATTTAAGTTAGCTAAGTTTACACTGTTAGCAATACGTGAGTTTTCTAACTGAACCTGTTGTTCTGCTGTAAAGTTTTGATTGGCAATGTCACTAATCTTACTAGCATTCATTACTTTAGCTTGAAATGCTTGATCAAACTCTTGACCCATAAATCTAGCACGTTGTTCTGCTGCAAGCATTGCCGCCTGTTGTTTGTTCGATAAATTTTGTGATTCAAACTTAGCAATTGTTTGTGCGTCTGCCATTGCAATAGGTAATGCAGACTCCATAGCAGCTTGTACAACGGCTTGACCAGCAAGAGATGATGCACCTAGCCCACGTCCAGCCATAGCGGATGTAGCGGCTCTCATGGCTCCTGCAGCCCATGCTGGTGTAGCACCCCCTTGGAACTGTGTCATTAGACCTGATAGCTGGTCTTGTACCATAGCTTGTGCTGATGGATTAGCCTGTGCAGCGGCAGCATCTGTCTGTGCAGTTACTTGTGCAGCTTTAGTTGCATCTACACCTGTACCTGTAATTAATTCACCTTGTTGTATCTGCCTTTGAACAGGGTTATTAATAAGTATACCTGTTCCTTGAGCAGCTTGTAAATTACCTACAGAGGATTGAGTTTGTTGTGCTGCTGATATTTGAAGTCTAGGATCGTTAGGATCAGCTTTAGCTGCCTTTGTTGCGTCTACTACAGCATCTACTTTTGCTGAACTTGTGTCAGCAGTAATAGTGGTAGCAGCAGTTTGACTAGGAGCAGTGGCTGTAGAAGTGGATGCTAGTTGTGTTCCTACACCTACTTGACCTGTTACTGTACCTACACCGGGTTGAATTTCTTGAGAAGGATCAGTTGTTATCATTTCGGGTTTAGTAACACCAGCATCAGGTAATGTAGGATCATACATACGGTTAACCGTTTCTTGTCCAATCCCTGCTCCACCACCAGTGGGAACGTTGCCAATGAAGCCGCCTTTAGCCATCTGCATAGCTTTGTTTTGAAAGTTACTCATTTGTTGCTGTCGCATAGGGTCTTGTGCAAGATAGCTCTGAAACCCATCCATGCTACCTTGATAGCCCATAGACCGTGCTATCTTTTCCATGCCACTAGGCTTAAATGCTTTAAACATTGCCATTGTTTAGTCCTTTTGTAATGCTCTATCTAATTTATCTTCGACACGATGTAATGCTTCCATAACCCTTGCCATATCATCTCTGAGTTCATTCTTAGTTGCATAGTCTTCTCGTGTTCTGTTTAATAATATATCTATACGTTTTACCTCTGCTAACATTGACCTAAACATCCAAAACGCAGGTGCTATTACCAGCGTAAGAATAACATTCCAAAACATCATGCTAGATAATTCCATAATTAAATCTCGTCAGGCCAATCAACAATGGGTGCATTGCCAGTTGGCTTACCATCACTATCAACAGGTACATCATACAAAGCCATAAACGCAGCAAGGTTAGATGCATTAGTTATGCTTGTTTCAATTGCAGCACAAGCTGTACGCACCGCATTACGATAGGTTGTTATTGAACTTGGTATAGCTGTAGACTTTTCAGCGTTCCTTACAACATACCAATTATACGGCGCAAGTTGACCAGCCGCTTGAGTTTTGGCTACAGCTATAGCTCTAGATTTTAAACCAAGTGTAACAACTTGATTTCCATCATCATCGAGAACTGCTTTGCCATCGGCATCGACCTCGTTGACATCAGTAAGTGATCTGGGAATTAACGTGCCATCCGTGTCTCTACCAAAATAAAATCTTTTATCAAATGGCTCTTCAGATGCAGCAGGGTCTTCCCACACAATACCATATTTAGTTTTCCATGCATCATCATAACGCATCCACAATGCAGAATGCGAGGTTCCATTATTATCTGTCCAAGCCTTACCCGGCCTTAAAATTTTTCCGCTATACTTCCACGGCATATTTTATTCTCCTATCGTGCATTAGCAAATTTAAATGGGGATTGGGCAAAGGCAAGGTAGATGTAACTTGATCCGCTTCCGTTATTAGCATCATATGTACCTCTGGGTTTAAAACCATTAGATACAAAGTCCACTTGATCTGTAGAATACGCACTTTCTGCGTCATCCTCATTAGCCCATAATCGCTGTGTAGTTACATTATATGTATCTCTTACGTTATCGAAAATTGTCCACCATTGTCCAGCCGCATTATACTTTTTAATCATAACCCAAGCTGGTCTAAATCCTGTGTAGACAAACGTGCCATTTGCGTTTCCGTTTCCAGTGTAGCTGCCAACCTTTGAGTAGCCCAAAACTGAATGAAAACAATACGCTATTTTTAAGGTGTTGCTACTTAAATCAGAGTGACCACCTAGATACCCACCAAAACTAAACACTGAAGATGTAGGGACTGTATCATTAAAATGGTTGACCCCCGGGTTATAACTAGCACCATCAGTATCAAGATTTAATGCATTTGTATTAGCAAGAACGTCAGGCACTTGCACAAACCAGTTGGTGCCAGAGGCATTTCTTGGTTTAGCAATTATAATATCGGGGGCAACGGTAAGACCATGCCCCACTGTTCCTGTTGATACGCCACTAGCATCCCAAGCTACAATAGAAAATCCTGCCGTAGTGTTTGCTGTTACCGTTGATAATATACTACCTTTTAAATTAGTTGAACCACGTGAGGTTCCTGATGGGCCAGTTGGATTAGTATTTGCTTGTCCACCCATTCCAGAATGTTGGGTACAATAATAGTACAAAGTAGCTGCACTAGCCGCAACAGTTATAACTGTTTTTGCGCCATCATTTCCCGGTGTTCCTGTTGTTGTTACACCTGTTGTGTATTCTGAACCGCCTCCGTGTGTACCATTTGATGTTGTACTAAACCTTAATGGATGCCCATCATTACTACTATCCGATTGATCAAACGTATATGTGCCGCCCTCTTGTAAATTTAAAGTAACTGCGCTTGTACCAAAGTCATCAAATCTGTATTTATTGCCACTATCTGAAACAACCTTGACAACGTATGTCTGTGATGGGGTTGCTCCCCCAGCAAGCCAGTTCCATGCAACATAGGTTGCTGAACCTGTGTTCATGGAGTAATCATTTGCATAATAAGGAACGTCGATAGTTCCGTTTGTATTAAAATTAAAAGGGCCAACACCATACTCAGCAATAGTTTGATTTGAGTTCAGTGCTATGTCCCCTCTCACAGAATCGACAAGGCTGTGGTGTCCTGTCCCACTGCTTCTGCTTTTAATCCATGTCCAATCTGAATTGAACCCAACAGTTACATTTTTAGTGGTGCCGCCATCGCCAGTATATAGCACCGTATTAAAATGATTAGTACCATCAGTGATTGCAGGGTCTGGCAAGTTCTGCGAACATAACGCAAGGAACCCAGTTGGTGGTGCAAAAGCAAAGCTGCCGTGACCGTTGCGATCTGCGTTGCTGTTAGCTGTGGATTTTATGCCATCAAAGCTGCTGTCTTGACCAAAGTTTGCGGTCATAACACCACTATTGCTTACAGTCCACATTGACGGAAACCACTCGTTTGCAGCCAAAGTGCCAGACTCATTAGTTCCCGCAGATGGATTACCATCAGTCCCACCATCAGCAGCGTACCAAGTATCGTTTATGCCTAACCAGACTTTTCTGTTGCTTCCATCATAGGCTACTTGCAAAACATCTGTAGTGCCAAAACTTAAACTAGACGCTATTGTTGCATTGTTAAACCTAGCGTATTGACCATAAAATCCAGCACCATTAGACCAAAGTTCAGTGCCAGCCGTGCTTATTCCTACCTCGCCATAAGCACTGCTTGTAGAATTACCAGCAAATTCAAAATACCATTTTAAAGATGAAGGAAGTTGAAAAGTTGCCTCTGTTGCATTTTGTGTTGTTGTTGTTCCTAAACTTAAATTTCCATTGCTTAATGTTCCAGAACGATTAGCTAGAGCATTCATCGTAGCAAAGTTATTCGATGGTACATCAGGCACACTATCCCGATAATCTAGGTTCACAGGTGTAAAGTGATTGCCGTTGGTGGTTACATCTTTGAAAAACGCAGCTTCTCTGGTGTCGGCAAAGGCCATGTAGACGTATTCACCGCTTGATGCGTTACGACCGCCACCATTGTCGTCAAGCGTAAACCCAGTAGATGTAAATGTAATACGACCAGCAGCAGAAGTTTCATCATCTACGGTGTCCCAATAGAGAACAGGGTCATCATACAAGCCACGTGTATCATCAAATACTTCCCAATTACCTGTTGTATCTGTACGCTTAATCATTACAAACGCTGGACGAAACCCTGTTGTTACTGATTTTCCCGCACTACCTGATCCAGTGTAATTGCCAATAGAACTATAGCCAGAAACTGAGTGCCAACAATACGCTAGGTAATCAGCAGAAGAATCATTATTTCTGTGATAACTTCCTAATTGTATAAGACTGTCTGTCGGGTCTGTATCATTAAAATAAGTGCTATCAGTGCCTGTTTTACCATTATTTAAATCAAGATATAAAAATCTATTGTTGCCTATAGTTTTATTATAAACCATCCAAGATGTTACAGCATCTTTTTTGAAAAATATCATCTCAGGTGCAGCATCCAAACCATGAGCAAGAGTTGCATTGGAGCCTGTGCCTGTGTA
>MDTG01215766.1_pt1 | contig 13087 bp, 12 predicted proteins | sample 811421 | NCBI WGS metagenome assembly MDTG01 (sample SAMN05326645, study PRJNA326480) | marine metagenome | isolation source: seawater | place: Pacific Ocean: South East | collected 2011
CCGTAGCACCTACGTTACCGGCACCAACAACAGTAATTTTCATATCTGTTTAATTTTAATGTTATTCTGGTTCTACAAAGGTACTTCACAAACCTCGATTTTTCATCCTCTAACCAAGAAAACCGGCCAATTGATGTAGGTTCAAAATTCCAACTCTACGTTGTACCTTTATAGCGTCAAAATCACCCAATTATGGTAGCTTTAAAACTTATCGGAATCACTGTTATACTTCTCGGCCTTGCAGTTATAGGAATTACCATTAAAATCTGGGCGAAAAAAGATGGAGAATTTGCTGGTACTTGTGCCTCGCAAAGCCCCTTCTTAAACCCAGATGGGGAAACGTGTTTGAATTGTGGAAAGAGCCCTAGCCAGTGTACGAACAACCTCGAACAAGCTTAATTAGCCTCGTAAGCAGACCATCCTTCGGTCTTTTGTATCTCTAACTCTCCCTTAACATTTCCTACGATAAAGTAGGCTTCCGCATCAGGAAATTGTGCAACCAACTGAAAAGCACTCGGTCCTGCGACCATACAAGCCGTTGCCAAGGCATCTGCCAAAGTCGCATTAGAAGCGATGATACTTGCCGATAAGACATTGCTAATCACAGGCTGCCCTGTTTTTGGACTTATGGTATGTACAACCTTTTGACCGGATTCATTCACCCAAAATTTTCTGTAGTTTCCACTGGTCGCAAGGGACATGGAATCCAAGGCAATGATTGTTTGGAACTGGCCAGGGATACGCTCCTCCGCGGGCTTTTCAATTCCTATGCGCCATACAATATTATTTATATTTTCTCCTTTACAACGTACTTCACCCCCTACTTCTACCATGTATTTTTTGACGCCTTGGACTGCTAAATAATCAGCAATAATATCCACTGTATAACCCTGCGCTATTGCGTTTACATCTACTTGAAACCCTTCGGGTAATGCATACATAGAATCGGCCTCGGGTAAGACCAGGTTGGCACTACCCACATATTGTAGTAGGCTATCCACATTTACATCTTCGCTGTAGGCACCTCCTGAAAATCCCCAAGCTTTAATAACTGGAGCAATGGTAATATCAAATTGGCCAAAAGTAAGGTCAGTGTACAATTTTGACAACCTAATCACACGCGCAAAAGCCGCACTGATGCGAATGGAATCGCCTTTGTTCAGTCGTGAGATTTCGCTCTCGTCAATCCAAAGACTCATTTGCTGATCGATCGATTTGAGGATGCTATCTATTCCCTCACGATAATCCACACCTTGCGGCACCAAATATGATATACTATAGGTAGAGCCTTGCGCTGGACCTTGGTTGGTTACCTGAACTAACGCTGGGTTGGAATTGCAAGAGGTTAACATTACCGATGCGATAAGGAAAGAAAGGATATATCTCATGGGATAAAAATAAAAAAGCCGCTCCTCGCAGAGCGGCTTTCGACATAAATCTTTGGGATTAACCACCGAAGTCATCAAAACTAACGTTCTCTGGCGGTACACCGAAGTCGTCTACCATCTTCAGAACCGCTGCATTCATTAGTGGTGGTCCACAGAAGTAGAACTCGATATCTTCAGGTGCATCGTGGTGGTTCAAGTAATTGTCAATCACCGCTTGGTGCACGAAACCTACGAAGCCATCACCTTCATCATCCATATTCTCCTTAGCATTCCAGTTGTCCTCAGGTAGCGGCTCTGACAATACAAGGTGGAACTTAAAGTTCGGGAACTGCTCTTCGATCTGTCGGAAATCATCAAGGTAGAATAACTCACGCTTAGAACGACCACCGTACCAATAGCTCACCTTGCGGCCGGTCCTCAATGTGTGGAACAAGTGGAACAGGTGCGAACGCATAGGCGCCATACCGGCACCACCTCCAATGTAAAGCATTTCAGCATTCGTCTCCTTGATGAAGAATTCACCATAAGGACCTGAAATAGTTACTTTATCGCCTGGTTTTTGATCAAATACGAACGACGAGCAAACCCCTGGGTTCACGTCCATCCATCCGCCTTTCTTCCGGTCGAACGGTGGCGTAGCAATACGAATATTCAACATCACGATATTACCTTCTGCAGGGTGGTTAGCCATAGAGTAGGCACGGAAAAGCGGCTCTGGGTTCACCATCTTAAGGTCCCAAAGTTTGAACTTATCCCACTCCTCTTTGAACTCGTCAGGTGCCTTACCCAATTTCGGGTGAGAAGTAATATCAATGTTCTTGAAATCTACGGTTGTTGCAGGAACGTCGACCTGTATGTAACCACCGGCTTCAAAGTCTAAGGTTTCACCTTCCGGTAATTTTACTACGAACTCTTTAATGAAAGAGGCTACGTTGTAGTTACTTACAACCTCACACTGCCACTTCTTGATACCAAAGATCTCTTCAGGTACTTTGACGTTCATGTCATTTTTAACCTTGATCTGACATCCCAGACGCCAGTTATCCGCAATCTCCTTACGATTAAAGAATCCCGTTTCTGTAGGAAGAATTTCACCACCACCCTCAGTTACTTGACACTTACACATCCCACAGGTACCACCACCTCCACAAGCGGACGGCAAGAAGATCTTTTGGTTGCTCAAAGTATTCAACAAGGTGGTTCCTGATTCTACTTCTACATCATCTCCGTTAATGTTCAATTTTACCGGACCGCTTGGAGACAAACGCGCTTTTGCCTGCAATAGAATCGTTACCAACAAAAGGATAACGAGTACGAAGACAACTACCGACGAAAGAACTACTGTGCTAGATAAAAACATAGCTACTGTACTTATTATAATTTAATACCCATAAAACTCATAAACGCGATGCCCATCAAACCAGTGATAATGAAGGTAATTCCAAGACCGCGTAAAGGAGCAGGAACGTTTGAATAGCGGATTTTCTCGCGGATAGCTGCGATAGCAACGATTGCCAAAAACCAACCCACACCTGAACCAATACCATACACTACCGCTTCAGCGATACTACCGAAAGCACGCTCTTGCATAAAGAGTGAACCTCCAAGAATCGAACAGTTTACAGCGATAAGCGGTAAGAAGATACCCAAGGCACTGTATAGTGCAGGTGCAAATTTCTCAACAATCATCTCGATTAACTGTACCATCGAAGCAATAACCGCAATGAACATAATAAACGAAAGAAAGCTTAGGTTTACATCTATGAACTCTTCACCCAACCAGGCCAATGCACCGGGCTTCAAAACGTAGTTTTCAAGCAACCAGTTCACAGGAAGAGTAATAGTCAATACGAATGTTACTGCAATACCTAGGCCAACAGCAGTTTTCACTGTTTTCGATACTGCGAGGTAAGAACACATGCCAAGGAAGTATGCGAATATCATATTCTCAATAAAGATTGAGCGAACAAATAAGTTAATTAATTCTTGTCCCATTTCGGCTTATTTTTCTTCGATGAGTTTAGTGTTTTTAGCACGTTGCGCCCAAATGATTAGACCGACTACAATCAATGCCATCGGCGGAAATAAGAAGAACCCGTTGTTGGCATAAAACCCTCCGTTTGTAATGTACCAGCTGTCTGGAATCACTTGGAAACCAAGTAATGCGCCAGACCCTAAAAGCTCGCGGAAGAACGCAACAGCAATAAGAATGACACCGTAACCGATAGAGTTACCAATACCATCCATAAACGCTTTCCAAGGGCCATTACCCAAGGCGAATGCTTCGAAACGACCCATGATGATACAGTTAGTTATAATCAAACCTACGAAGACCGATAGCTGCTTACTCACGTCGTATGCATAAGCCTTGAGAAATTGGTCAACCAAGATTACCAAAGAGGCAACTACCACCAACTGAACGATGATACGAATACGATTAGGAATTAGGTTACGAATCAGTGAGATAATCACATTACCCGCTGCCAAAACAAACATTACAGAAAGTGACATTACGATAGCTGGCTCAAGTTTAACCGTAATCGCAAGGGCAGAACAAATACCTAGTACTTGCACTGTTATAGGGTTATTGTCGTTGAAAGGATCAGAAAGCAATCTCTGATTTTTCTTCGAGAACAACGATTCTTTTTGTTTTACTTCTGTACTCATGGCTTAGATATTTTTGAAGTATTCAGCGTAAGGTGCCAAACAATCTGTGAGCATATCGTTTACACCGTTTGAAGTAATCGTACCTCCTGAGATACCATCCACGGCGTAATCGCCGGCAGAAGTACCCGCTTTCACAACTGATATAGATTTGAACATGCCAGCTTCAGAAATTTTCTTCCCAGGGAATTGTTCGGTAAACATTGGCATAGTGATTTCAGCGCCAAGACCTGGGGTTTCACTCTTATGGTCAAATGTTGCACCTACTACTGTATTTCCATCGCTTTCTAAAGCCAAGTAGCCCCAAACAGGACCCCATAGACCTTTACCGCGCATTGGGATAATGTAATATGTATCTCCATGTTTATCTGCTACGTACAATGGAACCGAACGGTCCATGTTACCTGCCTTGATAGCTGCGGCCATATCAATATCGAAGGCTGCAGAAGCATCTTCCGATACCACTGAACCGCCTCGTAGGGTTAAGCTCTGCTTGATATATTCTCCAAAGGCTGCATCAGATTCTGAACGATCCACCTCAATACCGATAGAAGCCAAAATACTTTGTTTCTTTTCTTGGCTAATATTCGAAGCTTGCTTGCTCTTAAGACCAAGCGACGCTCCAGACAAAAGCACAGCTACCAACACCACCATCACTGTAGCAAATGTGTAAGTATATGCGTTACTATTTACGTTCATCGTGTTATGTGGTTTTGGGATTAGATAGACGCTTCTCGCGACGTTTAATGTTTGCTTCTATAACGTAGTGATCAATCAGTGGTGCCATTACGTTCATAAAAAGAATCGCCAACATAATACCTTCTGGATAAGCAGGGTTGAAGACGCGAATCATAATACCGAAGAAACCGGCAAAGAAACCGTAGATATATTTACCTGTTTCCGTCTGTGCAGCACTTACAGGGTCAGTAGCCATAAAGACCATACCGAATATAAAGCCACCCAACATCAACTGGTGAATAGGATTCAATCCCATAAACTCGTTTACAGCAAAAGCATTAAAAATTCCTGCCATTACTAATCCACCTAAGAAAAAGCTCAACATAATTTTCCATGAACCTACACCCTTGAAGATCAAGAACAAGCCGCCAAGTAGAATCAATAAAGCAGAAGTCTCACCAATCGAACCTGGAATCAATCCCAAAAACGCATTCATTAATGAGTACGTGCCTTCTGGACCGAACTGAGCCATAACCGTTTCCATTGAAGGGTTGCCTAGACCCTGACCAACTGTAGTGGCTAAATCACCCATAGCTGTTGCGCCCGAGTAACCGTCTACAATGTCACCACCGGAGGTGTTGATCCATACTTGATCACCTGACATCCAAGTTGGGTAGGCAAAGAAGGCAAATGCACGTGCAGTCAGGGCTGGATTCAACAAGTTCATACCTGTTCCGCCAAATACTTCCTTACCTATAAGAACGGCAAAAATAGTTGAGGCAGCGACCATCCATAGTGGAATGTCTACCGGCATAATCAATGGAATCAACAATCCAGAAACCAAGAAGCCTTCGTTAACAGGGTGGTTGCGCTTCCACGAGAAAAAAATCTCCACACCCAAACCCGCTGCATATGTCACAGTAATTAGTGGTAATAGCTTTAGGGCACCGAACAAGAAATTATCCAACAACGTTGCTTCTAATCCGATTGCACCATAGTGCAAACGGCCAATGTTCCACATTCCGAAAAGGAGTGCGGGAACCATTGCAAAAATTACTGTCACCATAGTACGCTTTAGGTCGATTGCGTCGCGAATGTGAGCACCAGCATGGGCAGTGTGATTAGGAACGAAGGCCATCGTCTCCAATGCGTTGTGCAATGGATAAAGGATGTTTCTCTTACCATCTTTTTCAACAAGCGGTCTAGTCTGGTCGAATATGTTCTGTACAAACTTCATAATATGGCGTATTACATCATTTCTTTTCTAAGGTCATTCAAACCGTTTCTAACGATTTGTTGCAAGGGTAGTTTAGAAGTACAAGCAACTTCTGCAAGAGCAAAGTCTTCTGGCAATACCTCATAAATACCAAGCTTTTCCATCTTCTCGATATCACCGATCAAGATGGCGCGCAGCAATTGCTGCGGGAAGATATCCATCGGAATGAACCTGTCGTATTCCCCTGTCACTACAAATGCGCGCTCTTCACCATGCATATTAGTGTCCAAATCGTACTTTCTATTCGGGAACAACCATCCCCAGAATGCACGATTAGTAGAGAACTTGCCGAAACCAGGAAGTACCCAACCGAAGAATTCGGTTTTATTTCCTTCTGGAATCGCTGTGATTTGGGATTTACCAAAGGCCATGAAACCTTCAGCATCAATTTGTGTGCCGGTAAGCACATCACCAGCGATTACACGAGTATTATCGAGATTAATATTTGTCGAATTGAAGGCAGCAAGGTTTGCACCCTGCAGCATAGTAGCATAACCACTGTTGGTTGCTTTCGAACCTGTCACAGCTACCTTGTATTCTGGAACGTACTGTCCAGTAAGCACTGCACGACCAATAACAGGCAGGTCGACTGCATTTACCGTCCAAACCACATCACCCTTATTGATAGGAGCAATTTGTGCGATTTGCGTTCCAACCATTCCCTTAGGATGCTTTCCAGAAAAGGTTACGTTAACAACTCCTTCACCGCTCAAACAATCCAGAGTAGCAACATCGTCTGCTTGGCTCACGTATACCTTTCCTGTGGTCAATGCACCGAGTGCGTTTAGCGCGACGGCCACTTCAGCTTCTTTGCCTGCCAACTGGTAGGCGAGATCTCCAGCAAGAGGACCACTGTGAACTGCATTAACAAAGATATCACGTGGCTCTTCGTTCATACTTGCTACTACACCGTAAGGTCTTGATGTAATGAATGCGCCAGCACCTGTATTGGCCAAATGTTGCGCTAGAGCAGAACGTTCAGCATTTGCAACATCAAGCGCACCGTGGTCAACATAAGCAACTTCACTATCTGATAACACAACAACTGCCAAAATTTTACGCTTGGCACCACGCTTAACCTCAGCTACCTCTCCGGAAACCGGTGAACAAATTTTTACTTCAGGACGATCCTTATCGAAGAATAACGTATCGCCCGCTTTTACTTGAGACCCGGATTTCACCGCCAATTTCGGGGTAATTCCAGGAAAATCTAAGGGACTTACAGCATAAGTTGAGGCGCTAAATGCACCTAAATCAGTCTGTGCAGCTGCACCTACTAGCTTAAGATCGTAACCCTTGCGAATCTTAAAGGATTGAGACATCGTACGTTTAAGTATGATATTAGGCTGCAAAAATATATTACAGCGCTGTGAATCCCTATCCTTTTCGCTACTAATTGTACCTTTGAGGGCAAGATTATTTAACAATTATGCTAACAAGGTATATTACATTGGTCACTGTGATGATTTTCAGTTCAATCAACGCCCAAGTATTGAACGATACAGTGGTTTATGATTATCTAAAAAGTGTACAAATATCACCTGAAGGAGAGCCCCTTGACTTTCCCGCATATGAATTGGGATCCCGTAATGGGCTTGAGCTAAGCTTTGATGATCTCGCCTATGAATGGAACAATTACAGCTATCGAATCTTTCACTGCACCAAGAACTGGGAAAGGAGCGATCTGCTGGTAAACCAATACCTCATCGGCTTCGAAGGAAACTATATTAACAACTACGCGATTAGCGTCGGAACGTTCGTTCCATACACCCACTACTCCATTAAATTTCCTAACACTGAAACAAAGCCACGCGTTAGCGGCAACTATATCATCGAGATTTTCCAAAACGACGATCCTAAAGACCTGATTATACGTCGAAGATTCATCGTTTACGAGAGTTTGATTATTCCAGGAGTCAGCGTAAGCCGTGCCATCGACATGGAGCAGTTCTCCACCCAGCAACAAGTAACTGCCACAGTTAGCCTTGCCGGCTATCCTGTCCAAGATTATTTCATGGATCTCGACCTAAGTATTTTACAGAACAGGAGATGGAACAACTCCAAGAATAACCTGAAACCCACTTTTATTAATGACGGATTGCTTACTTACAACTTTATGGGCAGTGAGTCCTTTGATGGTGGAACAGAATTCCACACTTTTGATACGAAACGATTGAATCAAGTGGGTCTTGGTGTAAAAACCTCGCGTTTAGATACCTGCTGGGAAGTTTACCTCTATGAACAGAAGAACCGTTCGATTGCTGTATACAGTTTCCAAAACGACATCAACGGAAGACGATTTATCAATCGAGCAGATGTAGGTAACCCTGACCTTGCCGGCGATTATTGCTTAGTAGATTTTTACTTTGAAAGTCCCGAGTTAGATGTACCCGTTTATGTTTATGGCCAACTTAGTGATTGGGAACTCTTACCAGAGTACAGACTTGATTATAACCGAGAGCGCGGGGCCTACAGTAAAAAAATCCTGCTAAAACAAGGGTATTACAATTATGTCTTAGCACATCCTGGGGAAAAAGGCAGCATTAGCACCGCCCTGACTGAAGGTACACATTGGCAAACGCGCAACGATTACACATTAATTATGTACAACCGTAGTATGGGATTACGATATGACCGTATTATTGGGTACTTCAAGCCTTCACAAGCATTATAACATGAAGAAGCTCGTATCAATTTTCGCCATAATACTAACTATTAATTCATTTGGCTGGGGACTTACCGGTCACCGAGTAATTGGACACATTGCAATGGACTATCTCAACCCTGAGGTAAAAGCCCATATTTTGGACATTTTAGAGGGTGAAGACCTTGCTATGGTGTCAAATTGGATGGACTTTATAAAAAGTGAACGCTCTTACGACAGCCTGAAGCCCTACCACTATTGCACCATTTTGCACCTCGACTCCATGGATACCCACCTGCACCCGCAAGAAGGGGACATCTGGATGGCTATCGATAAATTTTTAACGGAGATTGAAACTCAAAAGTACAGTGTGGACGAGGGATTCGCGCTACGCGCGATTACTCATTTAATTGGTGATGTACACCAGCCCCTGCATTGTGGACGAGGCACGGACATGGGTGGAAATATGATACAGGTCAAATGGTTCTACCGCAAATCTAACTTACACCGAGTGTGGGACAGCGAAATGATCGACTACTGGAAAATGAGCTACACTGAGTATTCGGAGTGGGCAATGGCTAAGGTGCAACAAGAACAAGTGGTACAATGGCAAAATGCTTCGCTCGAAGATTGGATTCGTGAGAGCGTCGTGGCTCGCAGCCAGTGTTACGAAACGATGGGCGACCCCGAGCGCATGGGGTACAGTTACATCTATGATAATACCGAACTATTGAACCAGCGCTTGAGTCAAGCGGGTGTTCGTTTGGCCGCAGCACTCAATAAAGCATACGCTGCGAGATAACGTGACTATCCTCCTTCGGCAACGATTTCAAGTAAGTTGACAATCACATCTGTCGCACTTTCCATGTCCTGAAGGGACACAAATTCGTAAGGGCTGTGGAACGCGTGCTCTCCCGCAAAGATATTTGGACACGGTAAACCCATAAAGCTCAATTTAGAGCCGTCCGTTCCGCCACGAATCTTACTCCTGCGTACGGGAAGACCTGCTGCTGCAATAGCCTTCTCAGCGAAATCAACCACGTGAGGATGCTTGTCCAAAACCTCCTTCATATTGCGGTACTGCTCGCTAATAATAACTTCATACGTAGTACGCTTAACTGCTTTAGAGGCTTGTTTCGCCAAAGTATTCAATAGCGAAGCGTAAGGCTCTAAGTCGTCTGTGTCAAAGGACCTGAGAATCATAGTAATACGTACCTCTTCTACCCCACCTGATATCTCATAAGGGTGCACAAAGCCTGCTTCTCCTTTGGTCGATTCAGGAGCCCATTCTGAGCGCGGTAAAGAGCCTAAAAACACGCCTGCAGCTTTGAGAGCGTTGCCCATTTTTTTGTGAGCATAACCCGGGTGGGTATTAGTGCCCCGGAAAATGACCGTTGCACCGTCGGCCGAGAAAGTCTCGTCTTCCAACGACCCCTTGGTTGCACCGTCCATAGTGTAACCAAAATCAGCCCCAAGTTTTTCCAGATCTACATTGTCCGCACCGCGTCCGATCTCTTCATCTGGGGTAAATAATATTTTCATCGTAGTATGCGGTCGATTCGATTTCATCAAGAGCTCCGTCGCCATCATAATTTCAGCCACCCCAGCTTTGTTGTCCGCACCTAACAATGTGCTGCCGTCAGAAGTTATTATGGTATGGCCTTTCATTTCTTTCAAGGGACCAAATTGCTTTGGAGTAATAACAATTCCGCCCTTTGGCAGATGGATTTCACCGCCGTCATACTCTTTGTGCAACGTCGGTACAACTCCTGCTCCAGAGTATTCCGGTGAGGTATCCATGTGCGCGCAAAAGCAAACTGCTGGTTTATCCTCTGCACCTGGGCTAGGAGGTACTGTAGCATAGACATACCCATTTTCGTCCATATGTGAATCTTTCACACCCAGCTCCAATAGCTGTTTTACGAGCAATTCACCCAAGTTTTTCTGCTTGGCTGTGGAAGGTACTGACGGGGAGTTGGCGTCACTTTGTGTATCTATTTGAACGTACTGTTTGAATCGATCTAAAAGAGAAGGGTACCTCATAATCACTAATTCTGATGAAGGGTTGATGGCGCAAATACAGTGCGCACGATGGTTTCAATAAGTATGCGTAAATCAAGCAAAAATGACCAATGCTCGACGTAATAAATATCCGCTCGAATTCTCGCCTCGAGCAATTGCTCGTTTTCTGCGCTATCGCGGCCGCGTAGACCTCGAGTTTGTGCAAGACCTGTGAGGCCTGGCTTAGCCCAGTGGCGTACTTTGTAGCTACCAATTTTTTGAGCATATAATATCCCGTCGCCTTGCGTGTGTGGACGCGGTCCCACCAATGACATTTGACCCAGAAGAACGTTGATCAACTGCGGGAGCTCGTCTACCCCAACCTTTCTCATCCAAGATTGTAAGGGATTGCTCTTACCGTTTGCCTTCAATGTGCGTAGCTTTAGCACGGTGAATCTTTTGCCCTCCAATCCTTCACGAGATTGCATGAAGAAAGGATTACCTGCTCCAGAAAGCACAAGGGCACCAGCAAATAATGGTAAGGCCCAGGAAAGAATAGAGACAATAAATAGTAACGAAAAAAGTATGTCGAATGAGCGTTTAATTCCTTTGTTGGTCCAATTAGACAAAGGCTCTTTTCGCTCCGAAAACAATGGAATACCTTCGAGGGATTCCAAGAAGAGTTCGCCCGCGTAATTCACCCCCATTTCGGGTAAAAATCTGAATCTCATACCTTGTTCCAAAGCGTATTGCTGTGCGGCCGAGTATTCTTTCGAACTAGGCGGGTACCCGCAAATAAGATCTTGTGCATTGAGTGCGTTATGACCAAGAAGTTCTTTGGACGCCACCGTTCCCGCGTAACGCCAGCCAAGTTCTGGTCGAACCGCTACTAAATTTACTAGCGCCTCGGTAGTAGAATGCGTGCCGGCAATGATGAAATTGCGCTGCCATTTGCCCTTGGCCATTTGGTTGCGTAAGAATTGGACAAAAATCAAACGGTAGATAATCACACTAGTGTAAAAAAGACTGAAATAGGTCGCTAGAAACAAGCGACTGTAATAATAGCCCTTCAAGCCTACCACAATAACAGCGAGGATAGCCATTTGTCCTAAAGCACCTCGCACGATATTGGCCAGCACATTGCGCTGCTCCAAACCACTGGTGTACGAGAACATACCCGCCCAACGTCCTGCACCGTACCAGCTCACCAAGGTGAGCACGAGAAGCTGCAAGTAGTAGTTGTAGTATTCTGGATTTGAGATGCGTAAATCGTCAAAGCGCCACAATCCTAGAGCCACAAATAGGGTAAGGAGTAACACACCGTCTATCAAAAGCGTACCTAGACGAAATATTTGAGAACTCTGATTATGCATTTTTCTTCGGCTAAAAGATACTTACTTTTACGACGATGAGCACTAACCAAACTCCCATAGTCTATGCAGACGGTATAGGACCGGATCGAGCAGCCCTTTTGATAGAGGAGTTTGGTATCCGTACGACTTCACAGTTTCTGGAACATTACCCGTTCAGATATGTCGATAAAACTCAATTTTATACAATAGCACAGCTCCCCGCTGCCCCGGTCGAAGTGCAGATTAAAGGTCAAATCAGCAATATTGATGAGGTAGGACCACCGCGCCAAAAAAGACTTGTAGCAACGTTTACCGACGATACGGGATACATAGAGCTCATTTGGTTTAAAGGCGCTCGGTGGATACGCAAATCAATAAAGCTAAACACCCCTTTGGTGATCTTTGGGAAGGTAAATACATTCAATGGCAAAAAGAGCATCCCCCATCCAGAAATATCAGAGCCTGCGCTGAGTAACGAGGTCCAATCGGCCCTTGAACCGGTATACTCGACTACGGATAAGCTCTCCAAGAAAGGCCTAAACTCGAAGGGTATAGCCAAGGTGATGAAGACTTTGCTCCGAAAAGAACTGGAGCAGATTAAAGATCCTTTTACCATTGATTTTGCCAAAGAACACGGTGTCATTTCAAAGAAACAAGCGCTTTATTGGATTCATTTCCCGAGCTCAAGAAAGCACCTTGAGGCAGCTAAGAAGCGTATCAAGTTTGAAGAGTTTTTCTTCCTTCAACTTACCCAGCTTCGAAACAAACTGCGAAATAAAAGTGTCGTCAAGGGCTACCCGTTTGCGGAAGTGGGTCAAACGTTTCTAAACTTTTATAACAACCACCTACCCTTTGAGCTTACTGGGGCACAAAAACGAGTAATCAAGGAAATACGTGCGGATGTGGCCACAGGAGCACAAATGAACAGGCTTGTTCAGGGAGATGTAGGCTCGGGAAAAACGATTGTCGCTTTATTAGCGATGTTGCTTGCCATCGACAATAGGTTTCAAGCAGCACTTATGGCGCCTACGGAAATCCTAGCAACCCAACACTACCAAGGACTTAAAGAGCTGTGTGAACCCGC
>MDTG01041405.1_pt1 | contig 13085 bp, 11 predicted proteins | sample 811421 | NCBI WGS metagenome assembly MDTG01 (sample SAMN05326645, study PRJNA326480) | marine metagenome | isolation source: seawater | place: Pacific Ocean: South East | collected 2011
CAGCAAGGCGCGCTGGCATTACGCCAAGCGTTACTGGTACGCGCCGGACCGCTCTCTGGATGCGTTACTGACGGGTAACCGACGCTTCAAACGTTATCGCAACAAGATTCTGTGGTGTCTGGAGCAACTGGGTTTTGATGCCAAGAAAGTACGTTTGGAGCCGGTTGAGCACCATCTTGCGCACGCCTCCAGCGCGTATCACTGCTCCGGATTTACCGAGAAAACCGCCATCATGGGGATCGACGGTAAGGGTGAGTATGCAACTACCTTTTTCGGTTATGGCGAGAACGGCAAGATCCACAAGATCAAAGAGTTTTATGATCCTGACTCCCTGGGCGGTCTCTACGGCGCACTAACCGAGTTTCTTGGTTTTGAAATGCTCGATGGTGAGTTCAAGGTGATGGGCATGGCGCCCTATGGCGATGCCAGCAAATATGACTTCTCGCGCCTAGCCAAGTTTGAGAATGGTGAGCTGATCATCAACACCGACTACGCCAACGTGATCGGTTTCCGTCGCTACAAGGATAAAGGCAAGGGGTACTACTTCTCGCCGAAGTTGATCGAGTGGCTGGGGCCCAAGCGTGAAGGTGATATCGCCGATGATCCTTACGTGCATTATGCTGCCAGCATGCAGGCGCTGTTTGAGAAGCTGGCGCTGGAAATGATGGATTACTATCTCGGCGACATCCTGCGCGAAACCGGTCGGCTGGCATTTGCCGGCGGCTGCGCACTAAACGTTAAACTGAATCAGCGGATTATTGCTCGCCCCGAGGTTAAGGAACTGTTTGTGCAGCCTGCCTCTGGTGATGCGGGCACCGCGGTGGGCGCCGCCTCTTATATCTCGGTGAAGAATGGCGTGCCGGTGGAAAAGATGGAGCACGTCTATCTCGGCCCTGCATACAGCAACGAAGACATCATTGCTGCCTGCGCGCGTCATCCCAACGCGCCGCAGTGGGAAAAGATCGACGACGTTCCTCAGGAAATCGCCAAGGTGCTGGTGGAAGGCAATCCGGTCGCCTGGTTTCAGGGGCGCATGGAGTTTGGTCCGCGTGCATTGGGTGGCCGCTCAATCATCGGATGTCCAAGCGTCAAAGGCGTTGCTGACCGTATCAATGAGCAGATCAAGTTCCGCGAGCGCTGGCGCCCATTTTGCCCCTCCATGCTGGATACCACCGCTGAGCAAATGCTTAGCGTTGATCATCCATCCCCGTTTATGACGTTTACTTTTGACGTTAACGAAGAGTGGCGCAACCGGGTACACGAAGTGGTTCATGAAGACGGTACGGCTCGTGCGCAAGTACTCAAGCGTGAGTACAACCCACGTTACTATGACCTGATGAAAGAGCTAGAGGTCATGACGGGTAATGGCGTAGTGCTCAATACCTCGCTTAATCGTCGTGGTGAGCCTATGGTGTGTTCGCCGACTGATGCACTGGATATGTTCTACGGATCGGATCTGCAGTTCTTGATCATGGAAGATATTCTGGTGGTTAAGAAAGAGCCCAAGAAAAACGATGACTGATTCAGGTATTGTGTATTTTTCCAAGATGTTTCAAGCGGTACCTCCGCTTGCACAGGTAGCTCGGCAGCTGCCGGGTGCGTTTGTCAGCAGCCGGCGCAGTACTCTGCGGGCGGCACGTGCTCACTACCCTGAGCTATTAACCGCGCGTTACTCTCGCTACTTTGGTGCTCTTTCCAAGGGGAACCGACTGCTGGACGGTGCCGATGTCATAGTTACAGGTTCGCCCTACAAAAGCTTTTTGCAGCCTTATAGTGCAAAAAAATGCACAGTTTTTCACGGCACTTACATGATGCTCAGCCAGCACGCGCTAGAACAAAATGCGCATTTCGACTTGCTTTGCGTTACAGGGCCGCGGATGAAAACTATGATCGAGCGCTTTTCGCTCGGCATGAACCTGCGCACTGTTGATACCGGTTTTCTGCCTTTTTGTGAATACCCCGAACGGAGCGCTATTCAGCGCGGACAGGTGTTGAGAGGACTGGGCCTAGGTGTCGACAAACAGACTGTGCTTTACACATCCAGCCGTCGCGGATTTGGTTCGTGGCAGCGTGCAGCGGAGCAGTTATTGAAATCGGCTCCGGCTCACTTCAATGTCATTTTGCGCCCACATCCAAGCCAAGCGCTTACCTCCAGGCGGCGTGATCGCGAGAGTTTTCGGCATATCCAGCAACTGATGACGCGGCGTGGCAATGCTTTCCTTGACCTCAGCTCGAGGGCCTTGTCTGAGGTTCTGTCGGTGGCGGACCTGGTGGTTTCAGACGCCAACTCTCCCAGTGAGGAGGCGCTTTTTTATGATATTCCGCAGCTATTTATTGAAACGCCAGAGTGCTCCAGAGACGTTATCCAGGCAATCGGGGTCAAGGAAGCAATGCATCCGGACGACCTGGGTCAACTGCTGACCCTTTATGATTGCGGGCCGAATCTGATGATCAGAGACGCGCAAGTGGATTTTTCAGCCATATTGGATAAGGCGATAGCTGACGCCCCTGCCTATGCACAACAGCGGCAGGCCTACTTTTCCTGGGTATTTGGCAGTCGTGACCGAATGGCTCACCAGCGTGTTGCCGAAGCCATAAAAACGTATCTGCTTTGAAATAGAGGGCTACCCCATGCTCAGTAACAAAACGATTCTAATCACCGGTGGCACTGGCTCTTTTGGTAACACCTTTGTGCCTATGACCCTGGCCAAGTACAACCCCAAAAAGATCATCATTTTTTCCCGTGATGAAATGAAGCAGTGGGATATGGCAAAAAAATTCGAGGGTGATCCGCGTTTGCGCTTCTTCATCGGTGACGTGCGCGACAAGGACCGCCTCTATCGCGCGCTTGATGGCGTCGATTACGTGGTCCATGCGGCGGCCACCAAAATTGTGCCGACAGCTGAGTACAACCCATTCGAATGCGTAAAAACCAATATCAACGGCGCGATGAACCTGATCGATGCCTGCATCGATAAAGGCGTCAAGGGTGTTGTTGCGCTGTCGACGGACAAAGCCAGTTCGCCCATCAACCTCTACGGTGCGACCAAGCTGGCCTCCGACAAAATGTTCGTGGCCGGCAACTCGTATTCGGGTGAACACGGAACACGCTTTTCCGTGGTGCGGTATGGCAACGTGATGGGGTCTCGCGGATCGGTGATTCCGTTTTTCATGTCGATCAAGGACAAGGGCGTTCTGCCTATTACCGATGACCGCATGACGCGTTTCATGATTTCGCTGGAGGAGGGTGTGGAATTGGTTTGGCATGCCTTCGAAGACATGGAGGGCGGCGAAATCTACGTCAAGAAGATCCCTTCTATGAAGGTGGTCGACCTTGCGCGCGTCGTGGCTCCTGATGCACGGCTGGATGTCATCGGCATCCGGCCGGGCGAGAAGTTGCACGAGCAGATGATCAGCGCAGAAGATGCCTATTACACCTACGAGTACCCGGAGCATTTCAAGATACTGCCGACGATTCACGAATGGGCAACCTGTCCCAAGCGTATCAAGGATGGGGTCAAGGTGCCTGAGGGATTTGTGTATTCCAGCGATAACAATGCCGAATGGATGAGCGATGCCGATTTGCAGTCCTGGATTGATGCCAACCGTGAAAAGATCGGGAGTATCTGAGGCATGATCCCCTATGGTCGACAGGAAATAACCGAGGACGACATTCAAGCTGTGGTGGAGGTGTTGCGTTCGGACTTTCTGACACAGGGGCCTATGGTGCCGCGCTTTGAGCAGGCGCTGGCTGAGCACGTAGGGGCGCAGTATGCAGTGGCGGTAAACAGTGCCACTTCGGCACTGCATATTGCCTGCCTGGCGCTGGACCTGGGGGTCGGAGACTGGTTGTGGACGACCCCCGTGACCTTTGTCGCTTCAGCCAATTGCGGACTGTATTGTGGCGCGCAGGTCGACTTTGTTGATATCGATCCACGCACCTACAACCTCTGTCCTGAGGCCCTCGAACGTAAGCTGGTGAAGGCAGAGGAGAACGGTCGTCTGCCCAAGGTTATAGTGGCTGTCCATCTGTGCGGCCAGCCATGCGACATGCAGGCGATTGCTGTTCTTGCGAAGCGTTTTGGTTTCAAGGTTATCGAGGATGCTTCCCATGCTATCGGCGGTCGCTACCGAGGGGCTTTCATCGGCAACTCTCGCTACAGCGATATTACGGTGTTCAGCTTTCATCCGGTCAAGATCATTACCTCTGCTGAGGGGGGCATGGCGGTCACCCGGAATGCAGCATTGGCTGATCGCATGGCGCTCTACCGCAGTCACGGCATAACCCGTGATCCCGCGTTAATGACCCACGCGGCAGACGGTCCCTGGTACTACCAGCAGGTTGATCTCGGTTTCAACTACCGGATGACTGAGCTGCAGGCGGCCCTTGGCCTAAGTCAGTTGGGGCGGCTGGACGAGTTTGTTGCGCGTCGGCATTCGCTTGCCGCCCGTTATGACAGCTTGCTTGCCGGGTTGCCGCTGGAGACCCCCTGGCAGCACCAGGACAGTTACTCGGGGCTGCATCTGTACGTTATTAGGCTGCGTCTTGAGGCGTTGCAGGTAACCCATCTTCAGGTGTTCGAATCGCTGCGCCAGCAGGGGGTTGGTGTGAACCTGCATTACATTCCGGTACATACCCAGCCCTATTATCAGGCGATGGGGTTCGTGCCCGAAGACTTCCCTCAGGCCATGGCCTATTACCGCGAAGCCATAAGTCTGCCCATGTACCACACCCTGACCGAGCAGCAGCAGGATCAGGTAGTCGCTGCGCTGATCGAGGCCTGTCATGTCAAAGATTGAAACGGCGCGGCTTACGCTACGTCCTTTGCAGGCATCGGATGCCACTCAAGCCTACGCAGACTGGTTGAATGATCCAGAAGTAAATCGCTATCTGGAAACTCGCCACAGTCCACAGTCGCTGGAAAGCTGCGCCGCTTTCATAGAGCAGTGCAACGCTGATTCCAGTAGTCATTTGTTTGGCATTTTTAATCGTGCTAGCGGTCAGCATATTGGTAACGCCAAGATCGGGTTCATAAGCTCCCACTACCAGCGCGGTCAGCTTAGTCTGTTTATCGGGGAGAAGGCTTTCTGGGGCCAGGGGCTTTCAAGCGAGCTGGTTCGCGCACTCACCGAATACGGGTTCCAGACTCTGGGCCTTAACAGGATCGAGGCGGGCTGTTATGAAGATAACCTTGCGTCATTGCGCGTGTTTCTCAAGGCAGGTTATACCGTGGAGGGCTTCATGCGGGAGCAAGTGACGCTTGATGGTAAGCGCATGGGCTGCTTCTGGCTGGGAGTTTTGGCCAGTGAATACACCTGACCCTCTTACCAAGCTGGGGCTAGGCACAGTTCAATTCGGGTTGCCCTACGGCATAGCCAACCGGCAGGGGCAGGTTGGTACGGTAGCAGTCGGCCAGATCCTGGATGACGCGCGCGCTGCAGGGGTGAGCACTCTTGATACCGCTATCGCTTATGGCGAAAGTGAGCGTGCGCTGGGACAGCATGATCTCAGCGGCTTTGCCATAGTGACTAAACTTCCAGAGCTACCGGAAGACTGCTCAGACATTGCGGGCTGGGTGGAATCAGAACTTGCGGGCTCACTCCAGCGGCTGGCCGTTTCACAGGTGGACTCACTGTTGTTGCACCGACCCATGCAATTGCTGGACAAGGATGGCGAGCAGCTGTTCACCGCCTTGACGGCTTTGCGTGAGCAGGGTTTGGTCAGGCGGATCGGTGTTTCTGTTTATGCGCCGCAGGAGCTTGAAAGCCTTTGTGAGCGCTATCATTTTGATTTGGTTCAGGCACCTTTTAACCTACTTGATAAGCGTCTGGAACAGTCAGGTTGGCTGGATCGTCTGTATGCCAGCAAGACGGATCTGCATGTTCGATCAGTGTTCATGCAGGGGCTTTTGCTGATGTCGAATGACGAACGGCCAGCCAAATTTTCTCGCTGGTCAGAGCAATGGCGGCTTTGGCACGCCTGGCTGGCCCAAGCCGGACTCACGCCTCTTCAGGCCTGCCTGCGGCACGCATTGGCGGTAACGCAGGTCGAGCGTGTGGTGGTTGGAGTCGATAGCCCGGAACAATGGCGGCAGATACTGCAGGCAGCGGCCGGAGATTGTCCTGTCACGCCGTCGGCGTTGGGATGTACTGATGTAGAGCTACTGAATCCGGCGTTATGGAGCACGTTATGAAAACTGTTGCCATCGTTCAGGCGCGTATGGGGTCTACCCGGCTACCTGATAAGGTCATGAAAACCGTTGCCGGTTTGCCGATGATTGAGCTGCTGCTGGCGCGCCTGAAAGCAGCGGAGGAAATAGACCAGATTGTCGTCGCTACCTCAGTCGATAAGCGCAACCAGCCGCTGGTCGAGCATGTGGAGTCCTTGGGCTATAGGTGTGAGCGAGGTAGTGAGCAGGACGTGATGCAGCGCTACTTGCAGGCAGCCCGCGCGTCCGATGCCAATGTCATCGTGCGCATTACGGGCGACTGTCCGTTGGTGGACCCTCGTCTGGTTGATCAAGTCGTACGTGAGTTCAGAGCGGCTGACGTGGATTACTTTAGCAATGTTGCTCCGCCCAGCTACCCAGACGGGCTGGATATCGAGGTTTTCACTCTGGCAGCGCTTGAACAAGCTGCTGCTGAAACCAGTGACAGCTTTGATCACGAGCATGTGACGCCTTATCTGCGAGAGTCTAAACGCTTCAAAACCGCCAGCACTGCTTACGCAGATGACCTCTCTGGTTGGCGCTGGACGGTAGATGAGCCAGCTGACCTGGAAGTGATTAGGCAGGTCTTTGACCATTTTGCCCCGGATCACCATTTCAGCTGGTTGAAAGTGAAGGAACTACAACAGAGCAAGCCGCAACTGTTTGTGGCCAATCAAACCCTAACGCGCAATGAAGGAGCCACCATGGGCACCGGACAAAAACTCTGGAAACGTGCCAAACAAGTTATCCCTGGCGGCAATATGCTGCTGTCTAAACGGGCGGAGATGTTCTTGCCCGATTTGTGGCCTGCCTATTTCAGCAAGGCTAAGGGCTGCACTGTGTGGGATATGGACGGCAATCAGTTTACCGATATGTGCATCATGGGAATCGGCACCAATATTTTGGGGTATGGGCAAGAAGAGGTCGATGATGCCGTTCGCGGCACTATCGATTCCGGCAACATGTCTACCTTCAACTGCCCTGAAGAGGTGTGGCTGGCAGAAAGGCTTATCGAGCTTCACCCCTGGGCGGACATGGTGCGCTTTGCCAGATCCGGCGGAGAAGCCAATGCAGTGGCCATTCGTATTGCGCGCGCCGCGACGGGTAAAGACAAGGTTGCAGTTTGTGGTTACCACGGCTGGCACGACTGGTATTTGTCCGCGAACTTAGGCGACGATGCGAATCTGGCTGGGCACCTGTTGCCCGGTTTGGAACCCAACGGCGTCCCGGGCAACCTCAAGGGCACGGTTTTCCCGTTCAATTACAACAACTACGCGGAACTGGAAGCCCTGGTTGATCGCCATGATATTGGCGTGATCAAGATGGAAGTAGTGCGCAACATGGGGCCAGAGGACGACTTCCTGCTGAAGGTACGGCAACTAGCAACTGATCGCGGCATAGTGCTGATCTTTGATGAGTGTACCTCAGGGTTTCGGCAAACCTTCGGTGGCTTGCACAAAATGTATGGGGTAGAGCCCGACATGGCCATGTTTGGAAAGGCTTTGGGTAACGGTTACGCGATTACGGCAACCATTGGCCGCAGAGAAATCATGGAAGCGGCCCAATCGACCTTTATCAGCAGTACATTCTGGACTGAGCGGATCGGGCCAACAGCCGCACTCAAAACTCTTGAGGTAATGGAGCGGGAGCGCTCGTGGGAGCGGATCACCGAAACTGGATTGGGCATACGCGCGGGCTGGCAGAGTCTGGCGGATAAACACGAGCTGCAAATTGATCACTGGGGCTTGCCTTCGCTCACTGGCTTTTCTTTCAAGAGCTCCAAGGCGCTGCATTACAAGACTCTGATTACGCAGGAAATGTTGGCAAAAGGGTATCTGGCGAGCAACGCTGTCTACGTTTGCACAGAGCACACGCCTGCGGTAGTTGATGCCTATTTCGCCGAGCTGGATCCGGTTTTCGCACTAATCAAAGAGTGTGAAGAGGGGCGTTCGGTGGATGGAATGCTCAAGGGGCCGGTTTGTCACGGCGGCTTTAAGCGCTTGAATTGATGTCGTTGGACATCTGCTTCCGTGTTGATGCGGCGACCTGGATAGGTACCGGTCATGTCATGCGTTGTTTGACGCTAGCGGACGCTCTAAGGGCCGGCGGAGCGCAATGCCTGTTTATATGCCGTGCACACCCTGGCCATCTTGCAGAGCAGATAAGTGCCCGTGGTCATCAAGTACATTTGTTACCTGCGCTCCAGGCAGCCAGCAGCTCAGTTGCGCCTACAGCCGGTGCGGCTGTTACGCATGCGCACTGGCTCGGCGTTAGCGTGCAGCAGGATAGCCAAGAGACACTGGCTGCCTTGGCCGGTAAGCGGCCGGATTGGCTAATAGTCGATCATTACGCGCTGGACGCGGCCTGGGAAAGTGCGTTGGATGGCAGGTGTCAAAAGCTGATGGTGATTGATGATCTGGCTGACAGATCGCACGTGGCCGATATGCTGCTGGATCAGACGTTCTCGCGTACTGAGGCAGACTACAACACATTAGTCAGCTCTGGCTGCAAGCTGCTTTGCGGCACAGATTACGCGTTATTACGCAATGATTTCGTGGAAAACCGGGAGCGTAGCCTGGCGCGCCGACGTGCTTGTGGTTTCGATGTTCGCCGGTTGTTGGTGAATATGGGCGGAGTCGACGCGGCTAATGTCACTGGTCGGGTGCTGGAGTCGCTGCGTAATATCGCGCTCTCTGAAGATGTTCATATAACCGTTGTTATGGGGCCCAAGGCGCCCTGGCTTGAAGAGGTGCAGACATTGGCGCAGCTAATGCCGCATCGCGTGGAGGTGAAAAGCAATGTGTCCGATATGGCCACGCTCATGGCTGCCTCTGACTTGGCAATTGGCGCCGCCGGTGCTACCTCTTGGGAGCGTTGCTGCCTTGGGCTGCCTACCATCATGCTGGTGCTGGCGGAAAATCAAAAGCTGGTTGCCGCAGGACTAAGCGCCGCAGGAGCTGTCAGGGTGGTGGCGACGGATGACCATGCGTTGGACAGCCTGCCCGGACTATTGTCTGAATTGGTCGCAGCGCCTAGCGCTCTGGCGCAAATGAGTGACCGGGCGGCAGCGTTGGTAGACGGCTCAGGAGTTGGTCGCGTTGTTGATGCAATGAGGAGTCAAATGTGAACGCCGGGTTGAATACACACCTGAGGTCAATGCAGGTAGAGGACTTGCCGCTGGTGTTGGCGTGGCGCAATCACGAATCGGTCAGGCGCTTCATGTACACCCAGCACGAGATCTCGGCAGCAGAGCACAAAAGCTGGTTCGACAGGGCGTCTCAGGACCCCTCGCGACACCTGCTCATATATGAACAAGGGGGTGAGCCCCTAGGCTTTGCGCACCTCAGCGAGCTGTCCTGCGGCGGCATTGCCGACTGGGGCTTTTATAACGCCCCGAGCGCACCGCGAGGAACGGGCAGTGCGCTCGGCAGGCTGGTGCTGTGGCACGCATTTGATTGCGCCGGGCTGCACAAGGTATGTGGCCAGGCGCTGGCCTATAATCAGCGCTCAATTGAGTTTCACCGCAAGATGGGCTTTGTCCAGGAAGGGACGCTGCGGGACCAGCATTTTGATGGTCAGGCCTATCATGACGTTGTCTGTTTCGGGCTGATCGTCGATCAGTGGCAGCCCACACCATAAAGGAACACCTTTGATGTCGACCCTTCCCAGCATGAGTATCAACGGCCGCCGCATCGCCGCCGATACCGAGCCCTATATCATCGCTGAGCTGTCTGCCAATCATAATGGCAGTCGAGATACGGCCATGCAGATCATCGCCCAGGCAAAGTTGGCCGGCGCCGATGCGATAAAACTGCAGACTTATACGGCGGACACCATAACCCTGAACTGCGAGACGGAAGACTTTCAGATCAAGGGCGGTTTATGGGACGGAAAGTCGCTTTACCGCCTTTACGAAGAGGCGCACATGCCATGGGAGTGGCATGCGCCGCTGTTCGAGTGCGCGCGGCAGCACGATATCACCATTTTTAGCTCGCCGTTCGACAACACGGCAGTAGACCTGCTGGAAGATCTCGACGCCCCTGCGTACAAGATCGCCTCGTTTGAGGCTATCGATTTGCCGCTGATTCGTTACGTGGCGAGTACCGGCAAGCCGATGATTATCTCGACAGGCATGGCCGACGCCGATGAGATCTCGGAAGCGATTGAGGCGGCGCGATCAGGTGGCTGCAAGGAGCTGGCGGTTCTTCATTGTGTGAGCGGTTATCCTGCGCCGGCAGAAGACTACAACCTGCGTACCATTCAGGACATGATGCAGCGCTACGGGCTGGTTACCGGTCTGTCTGATCATACCCTGGACAATACAACGGCGATTGCCAGTGTGGTTCTCGGCGCGTCCATCATTGAAAAGCATTTCACTCTTGACCGCAGTGGCGGTGGGCCGGATGACAGCTTCTCGCTCGAGCCGCCTGAACTCATGGCGTTGTGCCGAGACAGCAAAACCGCCTGGAGGGCGCTGGGCAAAGTCGACTATGGCCGCAAGTCCAGTGAACAGGGCAATGCGCGGTTCCGCCGTTCTCTCTACATCACTAGCGCGCTGCGCAAAGGGGATGTGCTGACCCGTGACAACGTCCGCAGTGTGCGCCCGGGATTTGGGCTGCCGCCAAAAATGCTGGAGGAGATTCTGGGGCGGCGGGTCAATCGCGATGTCGAGTTCGGTACTGCGCTAACCCAGGATCTCATTGAATAGGAGTGACCCTGGGTCACTCCTTGGGTCTGATCTGGTTCTGCTTGCGTGTAATGTAGGTGACGTTGCCCGGTACATCCTTGTTGATGAAGCTCATGGCGCCAATGGTGACGTTGTCACCAATGCTCAGACCGCTACCAATGATGCAGCTGTGAGCGCCTATATCCACATTGTCGCCCAGCGTGATCGACTTATTGTTGGCTTCGACTGAGCCGATCGTCGTGCATTGCCGTATGTTGCAGTTCTTGCCGATGACGACGCCTGAGTAAATCACGATTGCGATGGGGTGGCCCAACCATAAACCTTTGTCGATGCGCGCGCCCAACATGATTTCAACGCCAAATTTGCGCGCAAGCGATTTATTGATTTGCTTGGCAATGGATTGTGTCCCGCGTCGGGGCGACGTGTGCAGGTATTGCGAAAGGCGCAACCAGAAAAGGCAATGGTAGGAGTTGTTACGGCGCATCCGGCGCAACAGCTTTAGCCGGGAGAAAGGCTTGTCCTCGCCAAGGATTTCGTAATGCCAGAAGCTTTTCAGTTCTTTATAAGTGGTCAGCATAGGCTGCTTCGTCGAGGCGTCCCATGCTCTAGGGAAGAAGGATCGTACTTCGAGGTAATCATAGTTCAGTTACTCCCGTGGCGCAGCAAGTGCTGTTAAGTTTGCTTGCGCATGCCTTCAAACCGGGTGTTTAAGGCCGTGTATTTTAGTTGTGCCGATCAGACCCTATTCTCTGGCAAATATCAAGGCTATATCATAGTGGTGGGCCGTACTATTATGCTTGAGCTCAGGCTAATGCTGCTGACGTTTCAGTTCAAATGACGGCTGATGGAGCGCAGGCTCAATCCTTGACATTGCATCAGCATCAATGCGACCCGTTCGTTGGTGGTTAAATGCGTATAGGTATTCATGGCAACACTCTATCTCAAGTGTTGCACTTGAGCCTTGAGAACGCCGGGTAACGTCGCATTTTTCTGGCAGCTTAGCTGAGGTTCTTTAGAACACGAGAATGTTGCCGGCTAGGTCGATTAGTCTCAGGTTCCGATAGTGTGTTGTGCAGCGCTTTGCTAGGGCGGGTGCTTCAGGGCGAGTGCGGCCCGTGGATATGATCTGATTGATAGGCTGGAAGTCATGACGGGCATCGGTCTAGTGTTGAGCAGGGCGTTTAATCGTCTTTGCGAGCCTATGGCGTGCTCGCCGACTGACGCGCTGGATAGGTTTCACGAATCGGGTCCGCAGTTTTTATTATGGAAGATATTTTGGTGCTTAAAAAATGAGTGTGGTTGGCAAGGCCCGGCACGTGCTCCAGGTCTGTCATGGGTATGACGGACCTTTTCTCGATTGCGCCCGCCAATATGCTGCGCTTTTTGACGGAACCGACTATCAGGTTACCACGGTCTTTCTGACCGGCAAGGCAGATCCGCAGGTGGCAGAGCAATGCCACAGCGCTGAAGTGATATTCATGGGGTATGGGTCTGCAGACATTCGTCGCTTGAAACTGAAGGCCATTCGCGAGCTTCGTCAGATCGCCCTTAATCACAATTTTAGTTTCTGCATTGCCCACCGCTCCAAGCCTACCTACATCGCGCGCTTGGCAACTGACTTGGCGGTTATCGGTGTGCACCATGCCTTTGGTGACTTTCAGCGCCCTAGTCGACGACTTTTTGCGCGCGCGTTCCATAAGCGTCTGCATTTATTGGCTGTTTCTGATGCGGTGCGTGAAGATATCCGCCGTTGCCTGCCTGGTTGGCCTGTCGAGCGTATTCAGACGCTGCATAACCGGATCAATGTTGCTGCTGTCTGCAGCGATCAAATCGAGCGCAGCGAGGCGCGCGCAGCTTTGAATCTGGCAGAAGATGCCTGGGTCGTCGGCAATGTTGGAAGGCTGCATCCCGACAAGGATCAGGCCACGCTACTCAAAGGTTTCGCGCGAGCGCTGCCAGACTTGCCTGCTGAGGCGCTACTGGTGATTTTGGGTGCTGGCCGGCTGGAAGCCAAACTTAAGAGCTTGTCAGCGACATTGGGTATCGCTGATCGAGTGCTGTTTAAAGGCCAAGTGCCGCATGCTCGCCGTTACTTCAAGGCATTCGACGTGTTTGCGCTAACCTCTGACCATGAGCCCTTTGGCATGGTTTTGCTGGAAGCGATGGCGGCAGGTAACAAGCTGATTTGC
>MDTG01045032.1_pt1 | contig 13085 bp, 10 predicted proteins | sample 811421 | NCBI WGS metagenome assembly MDTG01 (sample SAMN05326645, study PRJNA326480) | marine metagenome | isolation source: seawater | place: Pacific Ocean: South East | collected 2011
ATCTGACAACTGCTGCTTTATCTTGTCTGGTGTGGCATTTTCTTTATCCATTTTGTTAATCGCAACAACCATTGGAACACCAGCTGCCTTCGCGTGATTTATCGCTTCAATAGTTTGAGGCATAACCGAATCGTCAGCAGCAACAACCAGAATTACGATATCAGTTGCTTGTGCACCACGCGAACGCATTGCCGTAAAAGCTTCATGACCAGGTGTATCTAAAAAGGTTATTTTTTTGTCGTTATGCACAACCTCGTAGGCACCAACGTGCTGAGTGATTCCACCAGCTTCACCCTCTGCTACACGGGCTTCTCTAATATAGTCCAACAGAGAAGTCTTACCGTGATCTACATGTCCCATCACTGTAATGATGGGAGCTCGGTATTTTAGATCAGATTCATCATCGATTTCTTCTTCAAACTCTTCAACCATTTCTTCAGCATCTACGAATTTTACTTCTTTGCCGAATTCTTCAGAAACCAATTCAATAGTTCCAGCATCTAAACGCTGGTTTATAGTGATCATTAGTCCAATACTCATACAAGCAGAAATAATATCGGTTACACTTACCTCTAGTTCTTCAGCTAAATCATTCGCTGTTATAAATTCTGTAACTTCTATTGTGCCACTTTCTAACTGATCTAATTCTTGCTGTTGCTGTAATTCCTCTTCTCTTTCTTCTTTTCGCTGTCTTCTTCTCTTACCACGTTTATTCCCCACGGTAGATCCACTCTGAATTTTTTTTAGGGTCTCCTTCATCATTCGATCTACATCGATCTCGTCAACTTCAGTTTTTTTTACTTTCTTTTTAGATTTTTTCTTTGTGTTGACTGTAGATTTTGTAGTAGATTCTTCTTGTTTAACAGAAGACGTATTGGGTAGGTCTTTTTTTCGTTTTCTCTTTTTTCTTGGCTGTTTATCAGAACTTTTCTCACTGGTAAATGCCCCTTTACCCAATACCTTAGTTCCTTTTAGCTTGCTAGCACGTCCTCGTATAATATCTTCTTCAGTTTCTGCATTGGGTATTATTTCATTTTCTAAAATAACCTCTTCATACTTTTCTTTTTGAGCTGGCTTTTTAGTAGCTGCATCTAACTGACTTTTATCATCTATTTGCTCATCGATCGGTTCTGACGTTGCCTTAGTTGATGATTTAGTTGACTTCGTTTTAATTTTAGGCACCTGTTTAGCTGATTCTGTCGCGTTATTTTTTTCTTTACGCTGAAAAAACTCAATACTTGAGGAAACGGAAATCTCTGCTGATTTTATATCTTCAACTTCAGAATGGCTTTCTTTTGCCTGGTCTACTTTTTCAATCTCTTGTCTTTCTGGAATATTAGACACCTCCTTCATTTCCTCTTTGACAGTGTCAGTTGACTTATCCATAGGTTCAAGTCCACCTAAGAGATCATCTTCGACGGTCGTAGCGGGTGCGTTTACTACTACTTCTTCCTCCTCTAATGGCTCTAAAAATTGATCAACCGTTATACTATCATTACGCTGGTTCATCATTTGATTGCGTCTTGACTCATACGCTTCTTTAGCACGCTCATGGTCCGCACTTTTAGCTTTATCTTCTCCATAAACCTGCTCCAAGACAACATACATATCTGGTGTTATCTTGAAATTTGGACGATTAGAGGCTGTTAGTCCTTTATCTTTTAATGTATCTACGATAGACTGAGTAGATACATTGAATTCGGAAGCTACTTTGAATAACGGTTTGGGTCTATTTATGGGCATGTGTATGTGATTAGTATACGGTCTAAACTACCAATTTAAGATTGTATTGTACAATTCTAATCTTCAAATTCGTAAGCGATGACTTCTATGATTTTACGAGCTAAGACTTCGTCAATTTTATTATTGGTTCGGCTCATAATTTCATCGGCGCTTAGTTCTAATACGGCTCGGGCTGTATCACAACCAATAGAGAATAGTATTTGAATATTTTCTTCACCAAAATCATCCGTAAACTCAGCTAAATCGATATCATCTTCTTCTTCTTCTACTTCTCGATAAACATCTATTTCACACTCCGATAACTTCGAGGCTAGACGAATATTTACTCCACCCTTACCAATAGCCTTAGAAACTTGATCTGCAGGTACTAAAACACTAGCTTTTTCTCCACTTTCGTTTATTTCAACTTTCATGACTTCAGCTGGTTGAAGTGCTCTTTTTATAAATTCAACTCTATCTTTGGTAAAATTAATCACATCGATATTCTCGTTTTGTAGTTCCCGAACGATCGCATGAATTCGTATTCCTTTCATTCCCACGCATGCGCCAACGGGATCTATTCGTTCATCATGCGACTTAACAGCTACTTTTGAACGATCACCAGGTGCTCGGGCAACCTTTACTAAATCGATAATGCCGTCAAATACTTCAGGTATTTCATTTTCAAATAAGCGCTCTAAGAAAAGTTCAGAAGTTCTAGAGATAATCACAGTTGGGTTCCCGTTTTTCATGTGAACACCAGTCACAACCGCTCGAATTGTATCTCCTTTTCGATATCGATCTTTATATATTTGCTCATTCCGAGGAAGTAACAACTCCACCCCATTGTGATTTACAAGAATGTCTTTGTTATGTCGAACCTGATATACATCACCAAGAATAATTTCACCTACCCGGTCAGTATAGTCTTCGTAGATATTATCTTTCTCAATCTCACGTATGCGTTGCGCTAATTGTTGACGCGCCATATTTACAGCTCTACGGCCAAAATCTAGTATGTTAACTTCTTGAGCTAGTTCATCGTATAGTTCAATATCTGGATCGATTTTCTGGGCATCTTCTAAGGATATTTCACCCACAGGATCAGCTAGTTCTTCTGCTGGGACAACTTCTTGAACATGAAGAATCTGAATTTCTCCTCTGTCTGCATTCAAAATCACCGAAAATGCTTCATCTGTTTCGTAATTCTTTCGAATCATTGTTCTGAAGACATCTTCCAGTATAGTTAACAGAAGATCTCGATCAATACCTTTTTCTTTTGCTATCTCAGCAAAAGAAGAAATAATTTGTTTAGAAAAATCAGGCTGCATTGATGTGTAATTTTAAGTTAGATTGTAGGGATAATTTTGACTTCTATAATTTGTGTAAAGGGTATAACAACGGTTTTTTCATCAAATACAAGTTGAATATTTGTAGTATCAACTTTATTTAATTGACCTTTAATTTTATCAACTTCTTTATTGTCCTTTCTATATCGAACTCTACATGTACGACCGATATTCTTGGGATATTGACGAATATCGCTAAGCGGTCTACTCAACCCAGGTGAAGAGATATTTAGCCGATACCGACCTAGCCCTAATTCATGAGCCTCTAATAAAAATCCCAATTCGCGGCTTATCTTGGTACAAACATCAGTAGAAAGATCTTTTTCCTCTTTATCAAGATAGACCCATAACTCCACAGGTGTAGTGTTTTTAATTTCTACATCAACCACAAACACGTTGTGCGAGGAAGCGCATTGTTGCGCTAAATCAAAGATTTTTCCGGTGCCGTTTTTCATGTCATTTGTAATGAGTAAACTATTGCTTTGACTACAGTTATAAAAAATAAAAAAAGCGGGAACCTTCCGGCGCCCACTATTACCAACAAGATAGGTTAAAATGGCGTCAATTTCAATTTCATAAGAAATATATAATGTGTCCTCAAGATAGGTTCACATTAATTAGATTAAATTTTTGTTAGTCCTTTTTTTGTAGTTATGTTTAGTACTTTCTACTTTATTAATAATACCATCCTAACTTCAAGTAATAAGCATGTAACAGAATTGTAATAATAGTTGCTGTTAAATCTTCATTCAGCACCGAAATGCTTTTTACCATTCAATTCTAACAAACATACCATAACTATTGATGATCATGAAGAGTTTAGGTCTTTATTTACTAGCTGCAACCTTGTCTACTCTCCCATTACAAGCTCAATTTATAAAACCTGCTGCTACATCTACAGCGCAGCTTAGCAACAGTATAAAAGAGCGTAATGAACACCGGGCACAATCAATACTACATTCCTACCCCATTCGGAATGTAGGTCCAGTAACGATGAGTGGACGCGTATCTGACATAGCTGTTCATCCAGATACCACTAAAATTTTCTATGTTAGCTTTGGTTCGGCCGGTATTTTCAAAACAACCAATGGTGGAATCACTATGAAACCAATTTTTGACAATCAAGGTGGTGCAATTGGTATTGGCGATATTGCCATTTCAAAATCTAATCCAAACATTCTTTGGGCTGGTACAGGTGAAAAAAATTCTTCTCGTAGTACCTATGCAGGAACTGGAGTTTATAAAACAATAGATTCCGGTAAAACATGGACTCACATGGGCTTAGAAGGTACTCAACATATTGGTAGAATATTAGTTCACCCAAATAATCCAGAAATTGTATGGGTAGGTAGTATAGGTGCTTTATACTCGGAAAACGCAGATCGCGGGGTATATAAAACTGTAGATGGAGGAAAAACGTGGGAAAAAACACTTTTTGTCAACGAAGGAACTGGAGTCATAGATTTAATTATTCATCCCGAAAATCTAAATCATTTATGGGCTGCTACTTGGGAGCGCTCCCGGGAGGCATGGAACTTCGTTGAAAGTGGTACAGGATCCGCGATATACCATTCAAAGGATGGTGGAAACACATGGGAAAAAGCTAGTAATGGACTTCCCACTGGAACCACTCTGGGTCGTATTGGCTTAAGCATAAGTGCAGACAATCCCAATCGTATTTATGCACTCGTTGACAATCAAGATGTTCGGAGGGTTCGATCTAGCAATGAAGGAAGTAACGGATTACAGGCCGATACGTTTCGGGATATGAATTCAAATGAATTTTTGACACTCGAAAATGCCGAAATAAATCAATTTTTACGACGCAATGGTTTTCCAAGTAAGTATACCGCTACGAGTGTCAAGGAAGACATTAGTGCCAATAAATACCCACCAAGTGCTCTTGCAGACTATCTTGGTGATGCAAATGCCGCATTATTTGATACAGAAGTTATTGGCGCTGAGGTTTATAAAACTGATAATGGGGGCAAATCATGGGAAAAAACACATGATATAGCACTAGACAATGTGTACTTCACCTATGGATACTATTTTGGTGAGATTCGTGTAGATCCTAGCGACGCCAACACAATCTACATAATGGGTGTTCCTATGCTAAAATCTACCGATGCTGGTAAAAACTGGTCGCCCATTGCTGAAAATCAACGAATCCATGTAGATCATCAAGCACTATGGGTCAATCCCAACGATGGAGAGCATCTTTTGCTAGGTAACGATGGTGGCTTATACGAGAGTAAGGATGGTGGGGAAAACTTCATACATCATAACGTAGTCGCAGTAGGTCAATTTTATACCGTGAATGTTGATATGGACACTCCATATAATATTTATGGTGGTCTGCAAGATAATGGCACCTGGAGAGGTTCCTCTCGTTCCACTCCAAATAGGGAACAACCGTGGGAACGACTTTATGGTGGAGATGGTATGCATGTGAGCTCACACCCAGATAATAAAAGTATCGTTTATGTGGGATTTCAGTATGGGAATTATGTGCGAAGAGATTTGGAGAACGGATCAAGCTACAGAATAACCCCACGCCACCAAGTTGGTGAAGACCGTTACCGCTATAATTGGAATACACCGGTAGAGCTTAGTCACCACAACCCTGATATTGTTTATTTTGGGTCTCAACGACTAAATCGCTCCTTTGATGAAGGCAAAAACTGGACCGCCATAAGTCCCGACCTCAGCTACAATCTAACAAATGGAGACGTTCCCTACTCCACCCTAACAACCATCTCCGAGTCACCACTTTCGTTTAATATTATTTGGACTGGAACTGATGATGGTAAGGTACATCGCACCACTGATGCGGGCGCTACATGGGTAGATGTTAGTGCCGGATTACCTGCTTATCGTTGGATTTCAGAGGTTCATGCCTCATCCCATGATCCCTCAACAGCCTATGTTTCACTCAATGGATATAGATTTGATGAGTTTAAAACCTATGTGTATAAAACAACAGACCTAGGTGAAACTTGGAGCTCCGTAAAAGGGAACCTACCAGATGATGTCGTCAATATCATCATTCAAGATCCTATTCTACCACAGATTTTATATGTAGGACTAGATCACGGTAGTTATGTAAGTTTTAATGACGGACAAGAATGGCACCTCCTCAACAATATTCCTAATGTAGCCTCATATGATATGGTTGTCCATTCTCGTGATTTGGAATTAGTAGTAGCTACTCATGGTCGTAGTATTTACGTTCTTGATACAACCCCTTTTCATGATTTAGTTAATCGAATAGATGAACCGGTCACCCTATTTAGCTTAGATAATATCCATTATTCTAATAGATGGGGAAATCAATCGGTTGACTATCGTGACCCATTTGAGCCAAATATTGAACTACTATATTTTGTTCAGGAGGCTTCAAGCAGAAAACGGAATCAATCGCCAGATTCATTCGAAGTCTCTGTAAAATTTAAAAAAGATAATATCACCCTCCACTCAACCACTATGGACGTAAAAAAAGGATTTAACACCTATAGTTGGAACCTCTGGGATTCAACATCCAATAACTATCTAACAAAAGGTACCTACACTGTTCAAATAACAAATGGATCAAATTCTCATGAACAAACTTTTGAAATTGAATAAACTTTTCATCCCTGCATTTTTTTTATTTTTTGTATTAAGCAACTGCAATGAGAATAAGAACTCACGTTCAAATGATACATCTTACAATGGACGGGTAGTTGTCGGAGAACAGACTGTTTACTTTCTGGATGCTGAGCTCAACGAAATTAGTAGTGTAGAGGTTCAAATATCAGATGACATAATGGAGCGAAGCCAAGGTTTGATGGACGTGCGCAAACTTCCTGAAAATCATGGTATGTTATTCATTTTTGATACTGAAGAACCGTTAAGTTTTTGGATGGCAAATACCCCACTGCCATTGGATATCATGTACGTAAATTCCGATAGTGTGATAGTAAGTATTTATCATTCCACCACCCCCTTCTCAGAAAAAGGTCTACCCTCAGGAGCTCCTGCTCAATATGTGGTAGAAACAAATGGCGGCTATGCTATCAACTACGGGATTGAAGAAGGGTATCGCATTCGTTTTTAAGCTCGGATATTAATTCAGAAACTTGGCTTTTTAGGTCTTGTTTTGTCGTATTGTTGTCAAGAATTTTATCACGAAGCGGATTCAAATGTTGCGATAAATTTAAAGAGGATTGATATGTTATTCTGGCGTCCCGATCGCTTTTGTTTAAATTCGGGCGTTGACTAATTCGATTCCTTCTAAGTTCTTTACTTGTTGCAATCCAAATTACGGAATCAATCTCATGTGGGCGGCCATACTGAAGTAATAAAGCACTCTCTTTAGCAATAATTCTATGCCCTTGCACACCTAACTTTGATTCTAATCTAGCAACTTCTTTATCTACTCTAGGATGCACAAGTGCATTTAAACGATAGACAGCACCCGTCCTAAAGGCTTTTTCAGATAGGTAATTCGTATTTAAATCATAGCCCATATAGGCCTGCTCACCAAACTCAGCTTTTATTTGTTCCCGTAGGTATGCATCAGTTACCATTAATTTTTTTGCAATAGAATCTAAATTTAATACTGGGATTCCTAATTGATTTATGTAGCCAGCAACAGTACTCTTACCAGCTCCAATTTCCCCGGTTATACCCCAACTACAGAATGGCTTGGCAAACTTTTCCATGATTATGTATTGATTAAGCTAGGCTTACCATAAGTCTCATAATCTACATTGTAATGAAGGCCACAACTCTCCTTTCGTTTCATAGCTGCCTGAATGATTAAATATGCAATACAAATAAGATTACGTAATTCAAGAAGATCAGGGGTTACAATGGTTCTATGATAGAATTCTTCGACTTCATTATATAACAAAGTTTGTCGATGTAGCGCCCTTTTCAGTCTCATATCACTACGTACGATTCCCACATAATCCCACATTACCTTTTGTAACTCCTCACGGTTATGAGACACCAAAATCCATTCTTTATTATTCAATCTACCTTCTACATTCCATATAGGTATATCAGCTGCAAATTTGGTATTCGTATAATTCTGTAATGCATGATGTACCGCAGTATCCGCATAATGCAAAGCTTCTAACAAGCTGTTTGATGCCAATCGGTTCGCTCCATGAACTCCAGTACAAGCCGTCTCACCTATAGCATAGAGATGTTTTATTGAACTTTGTCCAAATTCATCTACTCGAATACCACCGCAAAGATAATGTGCTGCAGGGACAACTGGAATTATATCCTTAGTAATATCTAAGCCGTATTTAGCACATTCTTTAGCGATATTTGGAAAACTTTCTAATAAATAGGAAGATTCAATTTCGGTTGCATCTAAATATACTGCTTTGTCCCCACGTTTTTTGAGTTGATCATCTATTGCTCGAGCCACTATATCCCTAGGAGCAAGTTCGCCTCTTGCATCATAATCCTTCATGAAAGCATAACCGGAGACATTTCTTAATTTTGCCCCGGACCCACGTAATGCTTCCGTAATTAAATAAGACTCTGCCTCTGGTATCTGAAGGGTTGTTGGATGAAATTGGACAAACTCCATGTGCTGTATGTGAGCTTTTGCTCTATAGGCCATAGCAATACCGTCCCCTGTAGCAATGGTAGAGTTGGTAGTGTGGACATAAACTTTACCAACCCCACCAGTTGCCAATACGGTTTTTTTCGCTAAAAATATCTCTACCATACCACTCCTGATCTTCAATGCATAGACCCCAAAACACTGGATTTCTGGCATATTTTTCACCTTCATACCAAGATGGTGCTCAGTGAGCAATTCCATGGCAAAATAATATTCAAACACATCTATATTCGGATGATTTTTTACCCTTTTCGCCAGCACATTTTCTACAACTCTACCCGTTGCATCTGCTGCATGAACAATTCGATTTTCAGAATGTCCTCCTTCTTTAGCTAGGTCTAATTGACCACCCTTAAGGGTAAAGTTAACCCCGTATTCTACGAGCTCCTGAATTAGTTTTGGTGCTTGATGTACCATATTCGATACAGCATTGGCATCACATAGTCCAGCTCCCGCCACCAGTGTATCTTGGATGTGTTTCTCAAAAGAATCATGATTTAAGTCCATTACTCCAGCAATTCCACCTTGAGCATACCAAGTGTTCGTTTCTTTTAGCTCATTCTTGGTTATAACAGCTACTCGAACAGATTCTGCAGCTTTTAAAGCAAAAGAAAGGCCTGCTAAACCACTTCCGACGATGAGAATGTCATATTTATGCATGAGCCTGTAGTAATAGATACGCTTTTATAAAATCATTCAAATTTCCATCCATAACACCTGTAACATTGGAAGTTTCATAGCCGGTCCTGTGATCCTTCACCCGCTGATCATCGAATACATAACTTCTAATCTGAGATCCCCATTCATTTTTTCCCTTTGTTCCTTCCAATCTTGATTTTTCAGCCTCTCGTATATCTTTTTCTAGCTCATAAATTCTAGACTTTAATAAAACCAGGGCTTTTTCCCGATTTTGTAGTTGGGATCGTTCTTGTTGACACTCAGCAACTACTTTTTCTTCTCGGCCATCAGATAATATTCCAGTCCAAATGAGTCGAACTCCTGTTTCCACCTTGTTAACATTCTGCCCACCCGCGCCCGAAGAATGAAATCGTTGTAGCTCAATATCCTTCTCATTTACATCCAGCTCAATCGTATCATCTACCAAAGGGGAAACAAAGACTGAGCAAAAGGAAGTATGGCGTCGAGCATTGCTATCGAATGGTGAAACACGTACCAAACGATGAACACCGCTTTCCGCTTTTAAAAAACCATACGAATTATCACCTTGAACTTCTATAGTAGCACTTTTTAACCCAGCCACTTCTCCATCTTGATAGTCAATAACCGAAATTTTATAACCATTTTGATCGGCCCAGCGAGTATACATTCGGTACAACATTTCAGCCCAATCCTGGCTCTCTGTGCCACCTGCACCAGGACTAAATTGAACTACTGCATCGCGATGGTCATCATCTTCCTTGAGCATATTTTTTAATTCTAGTGCTTCTAATTGGGTGAGAAACTTCTTTGTCTCTTCCGACAATTCTTCTTCAACAGATTCTCCCATATCAATGAATTCTAGATAGACAGTTATACTTTCCTTCAAAGTGTTCAGATCATTCCAATCCTGAATTAAGGCTTTTTGATAGCCCAAATCCTTCATCACTTTTTGTGCCTCAACCTGATTATTCCAAAATGTAGGGTCCTGGATTTGCTCGGTTAACTCTATAATTTTAACGCTCCGTTTATCATAGTCAAAGATACCCCCTCAGCGCTTCTAATCGCTGAAAATATTCTTGTAATTGATCATTTATAACCGCCATTTTTTTATTCTATTTGCTTTTTTGATTTATTCTGTCCATTGTACCCAAACCATAAAAAAAAGCCAACAAATAAGCTGCCAAATACAGCTTTTTCTTGGTGTATTCTAGCTTTTCTTCGTAAGATTCTATATTCCTTTTTATATTCATTCTTAAGACAAGTAATTGAGAGTTAGCCTCTGCTGATGTAGCCATTTTTTAGTAAATAATGCCTGGGTTTTGAATGAAAAAAGTACCTTATCGGCTAAATGTATACAATGCCATAGACAGCTTGCAGTTTATTAGTTAATTACATTCATTTTGGACAAATCTTAAATTATTAATTATCCGTAATGTACGAATTTTTCCACTTTTTAAATGAAAACACACAAAGTAATAGCAATATACTGTGTCAATGAGTTTACCTAGGTTTTTCTCAAACAAACTCATCTATACTATTAGCTGGGAAGACGTTAAGATCGACACAAAACTCCTTGACCTTAATCATAGTTCATCTGTGTTAACAATAGCAAGCGCAGGGGACCATCTATTGAATTATTTAATTGAAGGAGTTAGAAATATACATGCTGTTGATATTAATCCAACTCAATTGCATTTAGTCGAATTAAAAAAACTCGTTATATCAAAATATGATTTCGAAGTATACTGGTCATTTTTTGGATTAGGTAAGGTGCCTTATTACCAACACTATTTCGAACGTTTATTACCCGAATTGACGCCTGCATCAAGATCATTTTGGAAGCGGAAACAGCATCTATTCGATACTTCAGGGAAGGGATTTTATAGATATGGTACCACCGGATGGTTATCACGATTTTTACTTTATAGTATTCAACGAATGGGGGTTGTAGAAATCATTAACAATTTAATGCATAACGATAATCTTTATAGTAAAAAGATACAATTCGAGACACTATGGCTTAAAATGAGCCAACATTCGGCAATTTCTTGGTGGATAAATCCATGGGTGTTATATCTTGGCGGTATTCCACGAATCCAGCAACAGAGCATAGGCCCCTTGCTCTCGTTTTTAAGGGAGACACTATATACACTTCTTGTAGAACAGCAATTATCCAAAAATCCGTATTGGCGATTATATTGGGATGGATGTTATAACACAGATTTTGCTCCAAAACATTTACAAAAAAAGCATTTTGAAAAGTTAAAAAAATATGTTTTTCAAATCACATTAAATCACTCCTCATTGTTAAATGAACTTCAAAATAATCCATCAAACACATACAGTCATATTAATCTATTAGACCATCAAGACTGGCTATACAAAAGCCAGAAAAACGTTACAGAACTCAAAGAAACGTGGGATTGTCTGAATAAATATAAATCTGTTAAAAAAATACTTTTTCGATCTTCCTATGAAAATGTGCCATGGATTGATAGTCTAACTTCTAAAAGCTTTATTATAACTCACATGAAACGCGAGGAATTAAAAGCTGATCAAGTGTACAGTTACTCTAGTACGTACCTGTTAAGCCGCTAGTCTGCCAATATCATGAATAATTCACGTTTATCCACAAAAACCGAATGGCATCTCAAAAGGTACTATCGTTGGAATAGTCTCATATATGATGCTACTAGATGGGCTATTTTATGGGGAAGAGCGTGGTTTTGCAATTATCTTCGTATTGAACTTGAACAAACCAACAAAGGATATGAAAAACTTTCTATCATTGAAATTGGATGCGGTACAGGGTATCACATTGCTGCGTTAGCTCCTGAGTTTAGAGACTGTATGTTTTATGGGTATGATACGTCTGAACATATGTTAAACAAAGCATCAAGCAAAGTAAATAAACTAGAAAATGTACAATTAATGCATGAATTTTTTTCGTCTAATTCAATGAAACATTCATCAACTGACTGTTTTATATGCTCCTATTCAATAAGTATGAATGAAGATATTCTTCATTGCATAGAAGCTATACATAACACGCTCAGTACTTCTGGTATACTTTATGTGGTCGACTTTATAACTTCTTCATCGAATTGGTTTAATCGATGGATGATATTACACGGTGTTTATATTCGATCAGAAATAATATCGGTACTACAAAACACCTTTAAATCAGTAGAATATGAAACAAAAAGAGGCTTTTTGGGATTATACCATTATGGAATAATAAAAGCGATTAAGTAAGAAAGATCTAAACTTGAACCGATTGGTCTTTGTACTGCAATTCGTACAACTTACGATAGATTCCATGGTTTTGGGTAAGTAACTCTTGATGGGTCCCTACTTCCCTTATTTGTCCTTTGTGCATCACCAAAATAGTGTCAGCATCTTGGATGGTAGACAAGCGATGAGCTATTGCAATGGTGGTTCTTCCTTGCATGGCTTTTTTACTGGCAATATTCACTAAAGCTTCTGTTTCCGAGTCAACACTCGAAGTAGCCTCGTCAAGAACCATTATTAGAGGATTATACACCAAGGCTCGGACAAAACAAATTAATTGCTTCTGCCCGGCAGATAGTGCAGAACCTTGTTTTTGAAGTAGATACTGATATTCTCCTGGCAATTTTTCTATGAAGCGACTAGCTTCTACATCTTCGGCAGCTTTTTTTACATTGGCTAAACTAATATTAGAATTACCCAATGCTATATTTTCATAG
>MDTG01141668.1_pt1 | contig 13085 bp, 17 predicted proteins | sample 811421 | NCBI WGS metagenome assembly MDTG01 (sample SAMN05326645, study PRJNA326480) | marine metagenome | isolation source: seawater | place: Pacific Ocean: South East | collected 2011
TGGATCGGATCAAACGACTTTTAAGGGTGTAAACTGGGGAAAAGCCATGATGTGGATTTTTTTACTAAGTGATACATTTGTATTTAGTTGTTTTTTAATAGCTTATATGAAGGGTAGAGCATCTACACCAGTTGAATGGCCAAATCCAAGTGAAGTTTTTGCACTTAACGCCTTTGGTGTGCCAGTTCCTTTATTGCTAATAGCACTTATGACATTTGTGCTTATAACAAGCAGCGGGACAATGGCACTAGCTGTTAAATACGGATATGAGAGAAATAGAAAAATGTGTGGTTATCTAATTTTAGCCACTGCATTAGGTGGATTAACTTTTGTAGGCATGCAAGCATATGAATGGTCTAAGCTAATACATGAAGGAGTAAGACCGTGGGAAAACCCTTTTGGTGCTGCTCAATTTGGATCATTTTTTTTTATGATAACTGGTTTTCATGGCACGCACGTATCCATTGGGGTAATATTTTTATTCATATATTGTTATAAAGTTTTTGCTGGTCATTATGACGAAGGGAAAAGAGGTTGGTTTACAAAAATGAAAGGTGATTATGTAGAAGTTGAAATACTTGGACTTTACTGGCACTTTGTAGATTTAGTATGGGTTTTTATTTTTGCATTTTTTTATTTGTGGTAGTTTAAATTATGGAAGAAACAAAAAAAAAGGATCAACCATCTTCGACGCACAAGATAGGAATTTATCTTTGGATATGGGGTTTATTGTTTGTATTAAGTTTTTTTTCATACCTAGTCGACTGGTATCAATTCCAGGGTTTATTAAGATGGTCCTTGATTTTGTTTTTCATGTTTTTAAAAGCGGGGTTAATCATGGCTTTCTTTATGCATTTATACTGGGAAAGATACGCTTTAGTAAATGTTTTATTATGGCCAATGACTGCTATAGTGTGTTTTGTAGCTCTCATGGTCGCTGAAGGTAAATATACCTTATTTTCAAGATTATTTTATTTTTTTGTAGGGGGATAAAATGGATGGATATGATTATTTAGCAGCTTTTCTTATTTTCTTTTTATTTTTCATTTATATTGTTTGGTTTGGTTATTCAATAAAACAGGAAAATCAAATTAACAAGTCTGAAGATATAAAAATTAATCCTTACGACAACGTTCCAATTCATAGAAAACTAATAGATAAAAAAAATCCAAAAGTTGGATTATTTGATTTAGGAAACCATGTATTAATAATTGGTTTTATTTTAGTAGTAATTTTTATATCACTTAATGTTGAATAAAGTGACAAGTAATATAATTAATAAAAAAACTACTTTAGAAAGTACCTTAATCTATATTAAATCTCTATTATCACTGATGAAACCAAGGGTAATGTCACTGGTAATATTTACTTGTGCTGTTGGTTTATTAACTGCACCTAATAGTGTTTCTTTTTTACATTCAATTATTTGCGTCTTTTTTGTTGCAATGGGTGCGGGTGCTGCTGGCGCACTTAATATGTGGTATGAAGCCGACCTTGATAAATTAATGACAAGAACTTGTTTAAGACCAATTCCAACTGGAAGGGTTAACAAAAATCAAGCTTTGATATTTGGAATTATTTTATCAATAATTTCTATAATTGGTCTTTATTATTTTTCCAATACTCTTTCAGCAACAATTTTATTTATTACAATAGCTTTTTATTTATTTGTCTACACTATCTGGCTTAAAAGAAAAACTTCACAAAATATTGTTATTGGTGGAGCATCAGGAGCATTACCACCAGTAATTGGTTGGACAATAGCTACAAACAATTTATCCTTAGAGTCATTAGCTTTATTCTTAATAATATTTTTTTGGACACCTTCTCATTTTTGGGCATTAAGCTTATTTAAAGTTGAAGATTATAAAAAAGCAAAAATTCCAATGCTGCCATTAACAGATGGAATTGAAAATACAAAAAAAAATATTTTAATTTATTCAATTCTAATGTTGCCTGTTATATTAATTCCTTACTTTATAGGATTTGTGGGGGAAATGTATTTACTCATTTCACTTGGACTAACACTTTATTACATTTTTATTTGTTATGAACTTTATAATTTTAAGAAAAACAAATTTGAAATTGTTAAAGCGAAAAAAGTCTTTTCTTATTCAATATTATACTTATTTTTACTTTTTGTATTATTTCTTGTAGATAAAATAATTTAGTTGTAGAAGTTTTACTTATAGATGAATTATATAAGTACACGAAACAATAAAAATAAATTTACTTTTGAACATGTTTTTTTAAAAGGCTTGTCTGAAGAAGGTGGGCTTTTTATACCAGAAAAATTAAAAAAATTTACCGACGAAGAACTAAAGAGTTTATCAAGTTTAGATTATAAAAATCTTGCATTTAAAATTATTAAAGAATTTACAGGAGATTTTATTAGCGAATTTGATTTAAAAAAATTAATTAATAAATCATATTCTAGCTTTAGAGAAGACAATATAGTTAAAATTAATAAAATCAAAAATAATTATATTCTTGAGCTATATCACGGACCTACACTTGCATTCAAAGACGTTGCAATGCAACTTATTGGTAATTTTTATGAATATTACTTAAAAAAAAATGGTAAAAAAATTAATATTATAGTTGCTACATCAGGTGATACAGGTGCTGCAGCAATAGACGCAATAAGAGGAAAAAATAACATAAATATATTTGTGCTGCATCCGAATAATAAAATTTCAACAGTTCAGAGAAAGCTTATGACAACTACTGAGGAAAAAAATGTCTTCAATCTAGCGATTAAAGGGAACTTTGATGATTGTCAAAATTTAGTAAAGTCGATGTTTTCGGATAATGGTTTTGCAAATTCAATAAATATGTCCGGAGTAAATTCTATAAATTGGGCAAGAATTGTTGCACAAACTGTATATTATTTTTATTCTTATTTTCAAATAGGAAAAAAAAATATCTCATTTTCTGTACCAACTGGAAATTTTGGCGATGTTTATGCCGGTTATATATCTAAACAAATGGGACTACCTTTAAATAAATTAATAGTTGCTACTAATCAAAACGATATTTTGCATAGAGCAATATCAAAAGGAGATTATAAATCTAATAAAGTTGAAGAGACTATATCCCCAAGTATGGATATTCAAATCGCCAGTAATTTTGAGCGTTTACTTTATGATTTGTATGACAGAGACTCTGAAAAAATAAAAAACATAATGATGAAGATTAAAGAAAATTCTTTTAATATTGATCCAGAAGTATTAACTGTATTACAGAAAGACTTTTCTTCAGAATGCTTACAAGAAATTGAAATCTTAAATATAATTAAAAAATTTTATACAGAAAATAATATTGTATTCGATCCACACACAGCTATAGGAATTGGGGCAGTCGAAAAACTTAATTTAAGTAATGTTGTTATACTTGCAACAGCACATCCTTGTAAATTTCCTAAAGCAATACAGAAAGCAATTTCCAAAACTGAAAATCTGCCAGAAAATCTTAATCATATTTTTGATAGGGAAGAAAAATTTGATATTCTTTCGAATAATTTAGAAAAAGTTAAAGAGTATGTAGTCAATTCTATATGAAACTTAAAATTAAAGAACAAATACCGGATATAGAAGTTTACCAATTAGTTGATGGTGAACCACAAAAAAATAAATTAAGAGAAATTCTAGGTAACGGAAAAGTCATTTTATTCGGATTACCTGGTGCATTTACATCTACTTGCTCCAAATTTCATCTCCCAGGTTTTATTAAAAATTCAGATAAAATAAAATCCAGAGGGATAGAGAATATCTTTTGTGTATCTGTAAACGATCCTTATGTAATGAATGCTTGGGGAGAAGTTAACAATATTGGGGGAAAAATTAAAATGTTATCTGACCCATATTTGTTATTTACTAAGGCTATTGGAGCAGAAGTTGATAGAAATTCAAAAGGAATGGGTATCAGATCAAATCGGTATGCAATGATAATTGAAAATTTAAAGGTCACAAATATCCAGGTTGAAAAAGAAACTAAGCAATGTGGTTTATCCTCAGCTGAAACTATTTTAGAAATCTTATAATTAGCAAGTGACGGTTCAAAGCGTAATCTTAAGCATCTGCAGACGATCTAGCTAAAAAATCTACCTCGTTGTTAAGCTTATCTGTTGAATGTGCTTTTACCCAAATCCACTCAATATCAAAGCTATTTGAAAGATTATTAAGTTTTGTCCAAAGTCTTTTATTTTTTACATCTTTTTTGTTAGCAGTCTTCCAACCATTTTTTTTCCAATTATGGATCCATTCAGTTATTCCAGACTTAACATATTTTGAATCTGTAAAAATTTGAACTTTGCTGCCTTCTGGAATTTTTTTTAGAGCTTTAATGGGTGCCAATAATTCCATCTGATTATTCGTAGTATTTATTTGACTTCCACTAATTTCGGTTTTTTCTCCATTAATAATTATAATCGCAGCCCATCCTCCTTTACCAGGATTTTTTAAGCAAGATCCGTCCGTATAAATTTTTATCATTAATGGTACTCCTTAAAGCTATTAATCTTTTTATGAAAGTTCAATTTATCTAAATATTCTTTAGGATTTTTTTTATTTATTATCGCATTTTTTGGAGTATTTAAATAATCGTAAGATCTAGTTAATAGATATCTTAATGCTGACCCCTTGCATAAAATATTGAAACTTTTTTTTTCTTTTCTTGTTAACTTCCTTTTAGTCTCATATCCTTTAATTAAGTTATATGATTTTTTTTTATTAAAAATAAATTTGCTATTTTTCTTGTCAAAACATAAAGAGTTTATACATGTAGCTAACTCATATGCATAAAAATCAGTCGAAGAAAAATAGAAATCAATAAACCCGTAAAATTTATTTTTATAAAAAAATATATTATCAATAAATAAATCAGAATGTATTACACCTCTAGGTAGATTTCTAGGCCAAAGTTTTGACAATTCATTTAGATCTGATTTCATATTATTTTTCAAGTCTTTAGATAGTCTATTAATTCTACCATCTATTTTATTTAAAAGAGTTGGTAAAAACTTGATAGATAAAGAATTTTTCCTGTAAAGATTTAATTTTTTAGTTGCTCTATGGAGTTGTGCAATATTTTTTCCTAATTGTTGGCAATCTAATAGACTCAATTTTTTTTTGTCATTTCCCTTAAGAAATGTCACTAGACAAGCATTTTTATTCCTTAACTTGAATAAATAAGAACCCTTTTTCGATTTAATAGGCTTAGGACATACTATATCAAGTTTCGACAAGCCGAACATTAGTTTCATAAAGAAAGGCAGATCTTTTTTATTTACTCTTTTTTCGAAAATGGTTAGCACTATCTTTTTTTTTCCAAATTTTAAAATATAATTAGTATTCTCAATTCCTTTTTTAACACCATAATAGCTTGTCACGTTTCCTAGGTTAAATATATTTTCTATTTTACTAATGTCTGTTTTATTTATTTTTGTGAATACAGCCATTAGTTTAATTTACTGGGAATTTTAAATGTCACATCTTCTTTTATGAATTCTGTATCCTCAATCTTGACATCATATTTTTTTTTTAAATTGTTGATAAATTCTTCAACTAATATTTCAGGAGCAGATGCACCAGAGGAAATACCGATAGTACGACAATTATCAATTTTATCGAACGGTATTTCGCTTTCAGAATGAATAAGTAATGAATTTTCACATCCAGATTTTTTAGCAACTTCTACTAATCTTACAGAATTTGATGAATTTCTACTGCCTATTACAAAAAACATATTGCATTTTTTGGCTATTTTTTTCACAGCTTCTTGTCTATTGGTTGTAGCGTAGCAGATGTCTTCTTTCTTGGGTTCTTTAATTTCTGGAAATTTATTTTTAAGTTTATTAATTATTTCTTTAGTATCATCAACAGACAAAGTTGTCTGTGTAACATAAGCCAACGCCTTACTATTTTTTTTTATATATTTTTTTGCATCCTCTATGTTTTCAATTAAATCTATCCCCTCACTTGGTATTTGCCCCATTGTGCCAATAACTTCTGGATGATTCTTGTGTCCAATTAATAAAATGTGATTTCCCGCTTTGTTTAAATTTTCTGCCTCTCTATGAACTTTTGAAACTAGAGGACAAGTAGCGTCAATATATATCATATTTAAATCAGAAGCTTCTCTAGGCACTGATTTCGGTACACCATGTGCAGAAAAAATTACAGGTCTGGTTTTATCCTCAATTTCACTCAGTTCCTCAACAAAAATAGCACCAATTTTTTTTAAACCTTCAACAACGTGTTTATTGTGTACTATCTCATGACGTACATAAACAGGTGACCCATATTTTTGTATACTTTTTTTTACAATTTCAATCGCCCTATCTACACCTGCACAAAAACCGCGAGGTGAGGCGAGCAAAATTTTAATTTCTTTATTTTTCATTTATTTTCCCTAAAAAATGGAATTAAAAATACAATACATGCCACAAAAAAAAATAAACTTCCAAACATAGCCCAAAAACTTCCTATACTAGATATAATAAATCCTATGGCAGAGACTATAAATAAAATCCATCCAATTAAATTTATTTCTTTATTTCTCATATTTTTCCAATAAATACTCAAGTAATATATGTGGAAAAGTAAGTGAGGCCAATCCTATAAAAATTACTTTATAAATTGCATTATTTAGTTCATAAAAGTTATTTAAAAAATATATTGAAATAATATACAAAATCGCAGTTATTAAAGTAAGGGGTAATGATTTTATTACAAATTTTTTTATACCATTTTTAATCTTTTTATCTAATTCGAATGTTAATGATATTGAATGTCTTATTGAATGTAAAAAGCAAAAATAAATCGTAAAAGCTAATATAGGCTCTAAAAAATAGTTTAACAATATTACTGAAAAAAAATCTAGTATTAGTATTGATTTTAAATTTAAGTCCTCTTTTTTGGCTAATATTAAATTAGAAATAAAACTTAAAAAAATAACAAAAATTAAAATTTCAGGGCTTATATTAACTATTTTAAATAGATTAAAATTTAGCATTTCGAAGATTTTTACTGTTTTTTCTTGATTAAATAATAAAGGCGCAAAAATAACTGCTGAACCTTTAAAAAAAAATAGTAACTCTTTTATAAATCCGTTAATTTGAATTTTAAATACGGTATCTTCTTTTCCAAAATGGTAACTTGCTATTATTAAAAAAACTAACAGTAGTAAATTTGGAAAAATCAACCAAAAAAATATTGTCGAAGCAGATAATAAAATGTATAATATATAAAATACTAATATATTTTTTATCTTAAAAATATTTAAAAGTTTTCTACCTTTAACATTATCTAGAGCACCGTGGGATATACCTATTATCAATATAAAAAATAAACAATAAATTAAAAAATTTTTATTTTGTAAAATATTTATTGGAGATAGTAATATTGCAAAATTAAAAATTATAATTGAGTGAAAAAAATTAATCTTATTAACCATTTTACTTACTAAATAACTCTTTTATAAATATCCATTTAGGCATTTTTAAAATAACTAATAAATCTTCTATAAAACTACTTTTATTTGATAAAAATTTTATAACAGCATTTTTATTAACTAAAAACATGTTATAAAAAATTTTAGGCATTTTCTCAGGATATTTCCTCAGTACTTTTAAAAAAACTTTATCTAGAAACTTATACTTTCTTTTAATTTCAAATTTTTTTATTGTGGATATACTTTCAATGTTTTCCACAATAAATTTACTATGTTCTTGTATGTTAAGGAAAGTATAACCAGTGCTTAATCTAGTCATGCATCCCGCAGTTCCAATATATATATGATTATTTTTCTCCAAGATTGAGGGGTAAAATAAAGGTATTTTTCCTTGTTCTTTATAAATGACCTTATAATTTTGAATATTTAAATTATTTTCAATATAATCTTTAATTTGAAATTCATAATTTGTTTCAAATGTATCTTTCATATCCGACAGCCAGGTTGACTCAATTAAGGCTCTATTCTTTGAATATGGAAGTGTGTAAAAAAAATGAACACTTTTTTTTTGATCACAATTAAAATCCATTAAATTCATAATCTTTTCATCAAAACAATTTGAACTTGTTTCAATCTCTACACCGCTAAAATGTTGCCAAAGATTGTTATTGTTTAAATCTAAATTTGTTAAACTGTTAAAAATAATTGAATTATCTGTATTTATGTTATCAACATTTTTTGAAAATGTAATATTTTTATTTTTTCTAAGTTTATTTAATATCTTTTTATAAAATAAACCACTATCGATAGATTGATAAGGTGTATTTGAACACTCAATAGAATTAATTTTTTCTAATATTTTTATAGTAAAATTGTCCCAACTTTTAATAACACAATCTTCAAAATTATGTGGTATCACCCTCCAGAATGACCAAGTCTTATCTCTAGAATAGTTTGCACGTGTGTCAATAACTGCTAAAGTTTTGTCAATTAATTTTTTATTAATTTCAAGTTCATAGGCCAATGATAAACCAGCACATCCACCCCCTATAATAATATAATCAAAGTCTTTCATTAAGATTTATTTTCTTATTTATCTCTGAATGTTCGTAATTTATTATATCTTTTCCAGATTTAACAAATAGTAGCATTATAAAATCAGCTAAACTAAATATTGTTTGCTTAATTTTTTCAACTTTTGATACAAAAATTTTCCCTGACCTATTATATTCATTTAAATCCTTTTTTTTTATAATTTCATTTCCTATCTGTCGGTAAACTCTTCGAGCAACCAATATTGCAAACCTACTGGAAACTGGAATTTCTTTAATTGAGTTAAAAGAGCTCTCATAAAATATTTCAGCCATTTTTACTGTTTCTTTGATTTTTGAAAAATTATGGTCAATATATTTCCTATTTCTCTCACTATCTTCCACAACATCTCTGGCTATATTAGTCAACTGCATTGCGATTCCTAAATCAATAGCAGACTTAAGTGCATTTTCTGAATTAACATTTAATATCTTTGCCATCATTAGTCCTACGGTTCCAGCGACCTTATAAGAGTAAATTAGTAGTTCACTTTTATTTTGAAAACAAACTTCATCATTCAAATCTGTTTCTACACCATCAAATAAATCTTCAATTATTTTAGTAGATATAGAAAATTCATCAATTAAATCCCACATATTTTTAATCTTTGATGAACTGAAATCTTTGTTAAAGAATTTATTTTTAAATTCAAATAATTCTATCTTTTTTTCACTCAATTTTCCTTCGTCGTCTACAATATTATCTACAGTTCTACAAAAGTCGTATAATGAGGAGCATTTTTTATAAGTTTCTTTTGGTAAAAAAAAACCCGCCCAATTAAAAGATTTAGCATAAATTGAAAGATAATTTTCTGACATTAAATTATTTTGTCTAATACTTTCGCTGAGGATAATACTCCTGGAACACCAGCTCCAGGATGTGTTCCCGCGCCTACAAAATAAAGTCCATCACAAATTTCTGATTTATTATGAAATCTAAAATATGCCGACTGACTAAATTTTGGCTGTATAGAAAAGCCTGATCCAAATTTCGTATTTAAGTCTTTTTCGAAATAATCTGGTGTTAAATAAAAATCTTCAACAATATTTTGTCTCAGATCTGGAAGTAAATCTTTTTGCATTTTTTCAATTACAAGATTTTTTAGTCTATCACCTTCTAAATTCCAATTAATATTGGATTGGTTATTAGGAACAGGAACAAGAACATAAAAACAATCATGTCCAATAGGAGACATGGTTTTATCAGTAGCAGAAGGTCTATGAAGATAGTAGCTTATGTCATCATTCAATTTTTTTTTATTGAATATATCGTCAAGATGTTCTTTATATCTTTTACCAAATTTAATTGTATGATGGGCGACACTGTTATAAACTTTTTTTGTTCCAAAATAATACACAAATAAACCCATAGAATAATCCATTCTTTTTTGTTTCCATTTAAAAAGCGCATTTTTTTTATCTGTAATTAATCTACTATAAACATTTGGTGGGTCAGCATTACAAATAACTTTATCTAAATCTATTTTTTTTGATCCATTAATTTCAATACTATTAATTTTGTTATTCTTCATAAATAATTTTGTAACTTCAGAATTTCTTAGTATAACTATACCTTCTTCAATCATTAATTTTTCTAATCCTTTAACAATTTGACCCGTTCCACCCATTGAATAATGAATACCCCATTTTTTTTCCAAGTAAAGAATTAGTCCATAAATAGAGGTTGTTGTAAAAGGATTTCCACCAACAAGTAAAGGATGCATACTCAACATTCTTCTTAACTTTTCATTTTTTATATATGTTGATACTAATGAATATACTGATTTGTAACTTTTAAGATTAAGTAGCGACGGTAATTGTTTGATCATAAAAAAAGGTTTATCAAATGGCACATCTGCTAGTTCAGTAAATCCTTTATCAAAAATTTTTTTTGTAAAGTTAACTAAATCGGTATATCCTTTTACATCATCTGGGCTAATTTTATTTATTTGATTTTTCATCAATGGCTCGTTTCCTGAATAATCAAAACTGGATCCATCATCAAAAATAAATCTATACCAAATATCTAATGATTTTATTTTTATGTAGTCTTCATGATTTTTATTAAACATCTCAAAAAGTTCGTAAATTAAGTACGGAGCAGTTATTACAGTTGGTCCCCCATCAAATTTAAAACCATTCCTATCAAATACTCTTGCTCTACCACCTAAATCATTATGTTTTTCTATTAAAGTAACATCATGTCCTTTTGATCTCATTCTTAACGCTGCGGCAATACCACCAAAACCAGATCCTATAACTATAGTTTTCATTCACTCAATTTATATTATTTTTTTAAAATGTAACGAAATTAGTTTCTATTCTATGAATTAATTTTATTTAATTCCTCTTTTGTTTCTTTTAGATTTTTCTCAAATAAGGCGTCTAGTTTAGTTTTATCGACCGAACTTGATATTACTTTTTTAACTGTATCAACAGCTATTTTGACGGAAGTGTTTCTAATTTCTTTGATAGCTCCTTCTTTCATCTGATTTATTTTATTTTTAGCTAAATTTTTTTTGATTTCAGAAGATTTATGAAATTTATCATTCATCTCTATTATAAGATTTTCAGATTCTTTTTTAGCGTTATCTAGAATTTTTTTACTTTCTAAGCTGGCACTTTCAAGTTTTTTTTTTGATTTATCTAATAATTGTTTAGACTCTAATCTTAGTTTTTCACTCTCCTCAATTTCTTTTTTAATATCAGTGATCATTTTGGACAACAATTCATTTATTTTTTGTGGAATTTTAAAATAAATCAATATTCCAAAAAATATTACAAATGAAATAGCAACCCAAAATGTAGCATCAAACACCACTAAGTTTCCCTTTTCCTTTTTTTGAAAAATCTTCAACAATCGCTGAAATATTGCTTTTATTAATCTCTGTGCCTATAATCTGCTTAAGTAAATCAGATGATGTTTCGACAGCTATTTGATTAATTTTTGAGTCAGAGTTTTTTATCAATTCTTTTATTTCTTCTTCTGCAGATTTCACCTCCTTGTCAATCTCACTTTCTAAAATTTGCCGTTTATTACCTATATCCTCTGTTAACTTTTTTTTTGCCTCATTAACAATATTTTTTGCTTGCACTTTACTTTGATCAATTATTTTTAAAAACTCCTCATAATTTTTGTCGCTTTCAACTCTTTGCTTCTCTGCTGTTTCAACATTTTCTAGAATCTGTGATTTCCTACTCTCAAGATTATTACTAATTTTTGGAAGTATAAACTTGGATAGGGTAATAAATAAAAAACCAAATGTTAAAATCAACCAAAACACTTGAGAAACCCAAAACTCTGGATTCAACTGAGGCATCCCTCCACTTTCAGCACTTAAGCTAAAAGAGCAGGGAGCAAATAAACAAAAAAGCCCTACAAAAACTATTTTTTTAGACATTTATTAAAATGCAAAAAGTATAATCAATGCAACAACTAATCCAAATAAACCTGTTGCTTCAGCTAACGCAAAGCCTAGTAATAAGTTTGGAAATTGTTTTTGAGCTGCTGAGGGATTTCGCATTGCACCTGATAAATAATTACCAAATATAATTCCAATTCCTACTCCTGCGCCCGCAAGAGCTATAGCGGCCAATCCTGCACCTATCATTTTTGCTGCTTCTAGTTCCATTTTATCCTCCTTAAGTTAATGGTGTAAATTTAATGCATCATTTAAATAGATGCATGTTAAAATTGCAAAAACATAAGCTTGAAGAAATGCAACTAAAATCTCCAATCCAGTCAGTGCAACTGAAAAACTTAGTGGAAGCCACCCACCCACTACTCCTAAGCTAATTACAAAACCACCAAATACTTTCATCATAGTATGTCCAGCCATCATATTCGCAAATAACCTCACTGATAAGCTTATTGGTCTACTTAAATAGGAAATTATTTCGATAATAACTATTAAGGGCAGTAAAACAATAGGAACTCCACTCGGAACAAAAAGTTTTAGATATCCAAAACCGTGTTTAACAAATCCTATTATCGTAACTCCTATAAATATAAAAGCTGCTAAAACAAAAGTTACTATTATATGGCTTGTGACAGTAAAAGCATATGGTACCATGCCAAGCATATTACAGAAAAGCACAAACATAAATAAGGAGAAAATAAAAGCAAAGTATGGCTTAGCTTTTGATCCTGCCGTATCATTTATCATTTTTGCAACAAAGGAATAGCTCAACTCAGATAGTAATTGTAGTTTGTTTGGTATAAGATTATTTTTTTTTGACCCCAAATTAAAAATTATTAAAATAACTAAGGAACTTAAAACCATAAAAAGACTTGCATTAGTGAAAGATAAGTCTACTTCACCAATTTTAATTTCCGGACCAATTCTGTAAACATTGAACTGGTACATTGGGTTACCTGCCATAAATAATATCTACTTTTGTAATTTTTTTGCTGATCTTATAACATTCATAATTCCTGCCACAACTCCAACAAAAAAAAATATTAGTATTAACCAAGGTTTAGTACCAAACCATTTATCTAAAATAAACCCAATAATTGTCCCAACAACTACGGCAGATACA
>MDTG01267721.1_pt1 | contig 13085 bp, 11 predicted proteins | sample 811421 | NCBI WGS metagenome assembly MDTG01 (sample SAMN05326645, study PRJNA326480) | marine metagenome | isolation source: seawater | place: Pacific Ocean: South East | collected 2011
TCAGGTCCGAGACGGAGGCACAAGAGCGTTCAACGGCGTGCGGGTATTTTTCTATAGAAACAAACGCCTCTCGTGTATCGTGAACCGAATACGCCCAACCGAGGTCGTGCAGGGTGTTCGCCAAGGCTTCGCCGCAATGTCCACCACCCATGATGTGAACGTGGGGCATCGGCATCATCACCTCAACAGCGATCGACACGCGACCGCCGCACAGTGAATCAAGCGGCGTCACCTCATAGCCCTTCGCCCCCTTGTTCAGTCCGTAGGTGAGAACCTCAGCGAAGGGCTGATTGCGCTCGCTCAACAGGCGGCGACAATGTTGGAGCACGCGATGCTCAAGACCGGCCCCTCCAACCGTTCCCGTCCAGACTTTGCTTTCCGAAGACATGGCCAATCGTGCACCGGTTTTACCGGGGACACTGCCCGAGGTGTTCAACACCGTTGCCAACACGACCTTTCGGTTCAGCGACAGTTCGTTCAGCACCCACCCGAGGACATGAACGGTCATGGTGCACCCTCAACGGACGGCCCTCATATCCCTTCGCCTTGACTGAAACATGCATCGAGGACGGCCTTGTCCAACAGCAGCTGATCAACATCCACGTGCGTGTCGAGGTTCAAGCGAAGCCACGGCGCGTGAACTGGGACGCTCGTAAAGGCGACCAGGTCTCTCAGCGGGCGGTCTGCATCGGACGCCATGACGTTCTTGATCGACGCTTTGGTGAGGAGCACGGGGTGGCCGTTCCTGCCGTTGTGAGCAGGTGCTGCGTCTCCGTGGCTCTGAAGAACGACATCCAGCACATCCACGGTCCAACCCGGACGGTCGACGGGGGCCATCACCACGCGCTCCGGCGCGGTTCCCAAGGCCTCAGTAAGCGAGCGTAGGCCGCACTGAAATGAACCGGTTCGACCTGCGTCCGGGTCCGGGTTCACCGAAAGAAGTGCCAAAGGCACTGCACGAGCGATGTCGGGTGCCGATTGTTCGTTCACCACGATGACCACCGGTTGGCAACCGGCCTGCTCGAGTCGATCGTACACCCAACGAACGAGAGGGCGTCCGTTCACCTCGACCAGAGCCTTGTCCCGGCCCAACCGCCGACTGAACCCCGCTGCGAGAACGACAGCCGGGGTGGGCGAGGCCATAATGGAAACAAGGAGGCTCATCGCTTGGCCTTTTCCATTCAGACGTTGATATAGGCTCAGAGAACAACGCCTCCATGGTATCGTGGAATCCCCCGGGGCACTGGCCCAAATCGCAGCGAAAAGCCTACGCACGCTCGATTGAATTTCTCAGGTCCATCGTCAACGGTTCCCCACACCTGCAACTTCGTGAAAACCGGCAGACTCTCCCAGACGTGACGATTCAGGGGGTGTCTCGCCGATGGTATCGAGTCAACACGCGGGCGCACTACGTCGAGGATTTCATCGACCTCAACGGAGAATATCGTGAGGTGAAGGAACTGCATTGGCGCTTGATGGTCGAGGCAGCCGCATGGAGAAGCGATCTCGTCAACCAAACTCCGTTTGCCGTTTCTTTGTGCATGCACCCGCATCACACGTCTCGGCACCTGCCCATCGGAGACCAAATCGCCGCCCTCGCTTTGGCGTTGAGGAACGACAAAGTTACGGGCATGCGGATTCCGTTGCTCGCTCAATTCATCGTTGCTCCACGAGCGGCCTTGAACAAGGTGCACCAGTTCACCGAACAGGGCGTGATCATGGAGGATGAGGTCGAACCTGAGGAGATGCATGCCGAGGTTGAGATTGAGGACGACGAGGCCGTTTGGTACAACGACCATGTGTGGTACGAACACGGTCTGTTCGACCCTGAGACGTTCGAACACATCGCAGCGCAGATTGAAAATCAACAACTGGATGAATGGATGGAACGGCAGGAACGTGAGGCCAGCGATGATGCAAAGCCCTGGCACCACGATGTGGAAGAGGTTTGGCACCTCGAAGAGGTCCTTCGGAGAAGGCGACGATGATCAAAGCCCCTTGGTGATTTCTCGGCCGATGATCATTCGTTGAATTTGAGAGGAGCCTTCGTAGATTTGCATCACCTTTGCACCTCTCATCAACCGTGCAACTGGGTATTCCTCGGAATAGCCGTAGCCGCCGTAGATTTGGACGGCGTCCGTGGCCACCTGCATGGCCATGTCGGCGGAAAATCGCTTTGCATGCGCTGCAGACTCGGTGTTCCTTACGCCAGCGTCGAACTCCGCTGCGGATTTCCACGTCAACATGCGGGAGGCTTCGATGTTCGTCTTCATGTCGGCGAGCATGAACTGTATGGCTTGATGTTGGTGGAGAGGTTTTCCGAAGGTCTGACGTTCGTTTGAGTATTGAAGAGCGTGCTCGTAAGCGGCGCGTGCCAAGCCCGTGGCGTGGGCAGCGATGTTGGGGCGACTCATGTCAAACGCCTTCATGGCGTTCATCCATCCGCCCGACTCTGAGCCCCCGATGAGGTGGTCGGCGGGGACGCGCACGTCGTCGAAAGAGATGGACCGCGTGTCCGAGCAACGCTGTCCCATGTTGACCTCCTTCTTCCCCAGCGAGAACCCCTCGGTGCCGCTCTCAACAACGAATCCAGACATCCCACGGTAGCCTGCTTCAGGATCGGTTTTGGCGAGCACAAAGAAAAAGTCAGCGTGGCCGGCGCCTGTGATCCACATTTTTGAGCCGTTGATGACGTATTCGTCACCGTCTCGAATCGCCGTGGTTTTGCAGGCGGCCACGTCTGAACCCGCTCCCGGTTCGGTCACGGCGTAGGATGCGAGCGCTCCGTCTTCAGCGATGCTGCGAAGCCAACGCTCCTTCTGCTCTTCGGTGGCTCCCGTGATGATGGGTGCGCTGGCCAGGGCGGTGGCGTAGGCTGCGGTAGCAAAGCCCGGGTCACCCCACGCAAGTTCCTCGTTCACGAGCACCTCCTCAAAGGAACCCAAGCCTGCACCGCCGTAGCGTTCTGGGATGTGGAGGTTGAGCAAGCCCATCTCGTGAGCCATCTGAATGGTTTCTTTCGGGTAGTGCGCCGCTTCGTCCCAGTGCTCAGCGTGTGGGCGAAGTTCATCTTGGGCAAACTCATGGGCGAGTTCCTTCAGCATCGCCTGCATCTCGTCCAGTTGGAAGTCGACCATGTCAACGCCACGCATCGCTCCCTTAAGAGCGATTAGATGAGCGGTTCATATGTGGGTTCATCCAAGAGCCAGATAGCCCGTACGCTCGGCGGCCAGTGCAGCGAGGAACACCATGTACACCATGATGAGCACCACACCTTCCCATCGCTTGAATTCGTATTCGGAGCGCATCATGGCCAGAGCCACACCCGTGCCCACAAAGGTGGCAGGAATAATGATGAACGCCGTCAGAGCGAAGCTTCCGTCGGTCAGGGCCAGCGGGTGGACGACGGCTGCAAAACCGATCGACAACAACGGGTCGGTGATGTTGGAGCCGATGAGGGTACCAATGGCCACGCCTTGGCTTCGTTTTGCAGCAAGGAAGGCAATGGTCAATTCGGGGAGTGACGTGCCCAACCCTGACACGGTGGTTCCGATGACGGCGTGCGGGACGTTGAACGCATAGGCCATGTCGCTGGCCACGTTGACCAGATGGTGGGCGGCAAAAAGCGCAAGCAACAGACCCGAGGTGACCATGAACCCGTAGGTGGTGGTTGACCGAGTGGCCTTGCGTTCCACCTGCTCTCCGCCGCTCAGCTCCTCTTGGAGTATTTCATCTCGCCGAGAAAGCAACCAATAGATGTAAGCGACGTACAGCGACATCAAGATGATTCCTTCAATTCGATTCAATGAACCTCCGGTGAACAGAAAGAACGTCATCAAACCAATGGAGGAGAACATGATGAAACCATCACGTTTGAGCCAGGACGGCCGCACTTTCACGCCTCTGAACGCCACAACCACACCCAAAATGAGGGTGATTTGGACGAGGATGGAACCGTAGATACCACCAATCGCAAGGTCGCCTATTTCTGGGTTGTTGGGGATATCGGAGGCGGCGGTTGACGTGACCAGAATTTCAGGAAGCGAGGTCCCAATGGAAACGATGGTAAGACCGATGACGACCTCGGGCAGGCCAGCCCGATAAGCGAGGCCTTTGGCGCCTTCAATGAAGACGTCGGCGGATTTGATCAGCAACGCCAAGGCCATGCCGAGAAGCACGAGAGAAATCCAGTTGTTGTTGATGGTTGAATCTTCAAGAACGGTATGAAGGGCCAAAATACCGAGAAAAAGCGCTCCGTTGAGCACCAATGTGTTGCTTGCCAAAAGTTGAGGAATGCCGCCGGGTTCCCCAACCTTGACATCACCCATGCTCGGAGGGACGGCTTCCACTTCTTGACCGTTACCTCATTAAGAAACGACCTAGGATGATTCACGAATGTTTTGAACCGGTTCCCCGTCCAAAACCCATGCGCAGAGAAGCGTCGGGGGAATTTCTCGGCACGGCTTTGATGGTGAGCGTCGGCTGCGGCAGCGTGGCACTGGGCGCCGAGAACGCGTTGATTTCCTTCAGTTTTGGTGCGGCCGTGACGCTCGCCATTGTGGCGTTCGGCCCGCTCAGCGGAGCCCACATCAACCCCGCCGTCAGCGTGGCTTTTTGGCGAGACGGACAGCTGGAAGGACGACTTGTTCCGGTGTACGTGGCCGCGCAAGTTCTGGGCGGTCTAGCCGGTGCAGTGTTGGTCAGTGGGGCTGCGCCAACCACGATTGAGCCAAGCATGACCCTTCTGGAGGGTTTTGCTGTTGAGGTGACCATCACGGCCCTGTTGATGACCAGCATTCTGTGGATCGTCCAACGGACCTCATCTCGCCCGGTCGTCGCCCTGTGGGTTGGGGCCACCGTCGGCGTGTTGGCGTTCTTTGCTGGTCCACTCACAGGCGCCAGCATGAACCCCGCTCGGACGTTCGGTCCAAACGCACTCAACGGTCTCTGGGCAACGCTTCCGTTCTACCTGGCGTCAACTGCCCTCGGTGCATGGTTGGCGTGCGATATAAAGCGCCTGATGTTCCCTGACACCGTCAGGAATTGACGGACGCTCGAATCATCTCCACCACGTGTTCAAGCGACGGGACGGTGTGATCTTCAAGAGGAGGTGAAAACGGCACGGGAGTGTCGAGCGCACCGACAACCACTGGAGCGGATTCGAGCTCGTAGAAGCATTCCTCCATGATTCTCGACTGAACGGTGTGGCCCAATCCGCCCGACCATTGAGCCTCCTGCAAGATCATGAGGCGGCCCGTTCGATGAACGGAATCGATGCAGGTTTGGGCGTCAAACGGAATCAGCGTCCTCAAGTCAACCACTTCGACCTCCACGTCGTCCTCAGCGAGTGCCTGTGCGGCTTGAAGTGCGATGTGCACCATCGCCCCCCACGTTACCAAGGTGATGTCGCGACCACCGCGAATCACCTCTGCCCGACCGATTTTGTACGGCTCACCGTTCGAAAGTCGTTGCGTGACCTCGCTCGTATCGACCTTTTGATTGATGTTCATGCCCCAACCGGTCAAACCACCTCTCAACCCGTAGAGGCCGATGTGTTCCAACATCAACACCGGGTCGGGCAGGTGGGCAGCCTCCATCAAGAGGTCGTAGGCGTCCTGCGGGGTGCCGGGCGCCATGACGACAAGACCGGGGTCGTTGGCAAACCACGATTCAATCATGTTGGCGTGAAACGGCCCCGAACGGGTACGAGCACCTAGGGGAATGCGCACGGTCATGGGGCAGTCCGCTCCCCACCGCCAGCGAAGCATGGCTGCGTTGTTGACCAGCGCGTTGAACCCGAGCGCTGCAAAGCCCCCGAATTGGATTTCAACCATGGGTTTCATGCCCGCTAGAGCCGCTCCTACGCCTGCGTGAACAATCACCGCTTCGCACAGTGGCATGTCGATCAGTTTCTCGGTGTGACCTGCGTTTTTGAGCGCCATGTTCATGCCGAAGGCACCTGCAACTTCCATGTCCTCGCCGATGAACACGCACGCATCGCCGTGCCGGTCGGCTATGTCCGCCATGGCCTGCTGAATGGCTCGTGCGTAGGTCCACCCCCCTTTATCGGACGTTGTCCAAGCGCGCTCACCCACCTTGAGGGGGGCTTCACTCGGCGCAGACCGGACCTCGCCCGTGAGGCGCCTCTGTCGGTCAGCGTGCGTGTCGGCGTCGTGAAGTGAGGTGACGCCTTTGGTGACCGTGTGGGCCTCGGGCCACGCCATTTCAAGGAGGCTCCCTCTCGCCGCTTCAATCGCAGCGCTTTCAGCGCTTTCCATTTCATCAAGCAGGGCATCGTCCACACCCATGTCAAGCAGCAACGCCCTGTGGGTGGGAAGCGGGTCTTTGGCAGACCAGTACGCCAGCAAATCTCGGTCGACGTAGCCTGCGGGTGTGCCGCTGGGGTTGCCCAAGTACAGATCGTCGTGGTGGTGGGCATGGCCGCAGCCGCGCATCGTTTCGACATGAATCAAGGTTGGACCACACCCCGCCATGGCAAACTCTCTCGCCACGGCCGTTGAAGCGTGCCACGCCGCTGGGTCGGACCCGTCGATGGTCCAAGCCGGGAAGCCCATGGCCGTTGCTTTATCGGCCCACACTTCCACGCCGGACTGCTTCGCGGGTGGCGTGTCCAAAGCGATTTGGTTGTTTTGAAGTATGTACGTGATGGGCAGACCACGAGCTCCAGCGAGGTTCATGGCCTCCCAAAACTCACCCGAGGACGAGGCCCCCTCGCCGATGCAAGCGACGTGGAACCGATCGATCGACTGCCGCCATGCGGCGAAAGCGCAGCCGGTCATCGTCGCGCTGGCGATGGGCAACGGTGCGGTGGGTGGTAGCACGCCAACGTGCCAGGCACCAACGTGAAGATCTCGTCCACCGGCGTCGTCCCAACCGCCGTTTTGATTCGATGCAACCTTTCCGAGGTTCGCAGCCATCACGTCCAGCGGTGTGTCGCCCATGGCCAAACCGAGGCCGATGTCGCGTATCATGGGCGCCACGAGGTCGCCGTCGTAACCGTGCCCCGGTCGAGCGCCTCGTGGAGCGTCCGGTTGCCGCTTGAGCGCTGTGGCCACGGCCACAACGCCCTCCTGCCACGTGGAACGAAACCCTTTGCCGCCAAATTGGCTGCCGTCCGGTGTCTCAACCCCATCGGTGAAGATTTCCTTTAGGGCCTCGTCCAAGCAGCGGGTGCGCGTCATCAATCGCTGCCATTCCATGCGGTGGTCCACGGTGACCGCCATGTAGTGGGCCAAACGGCGCATCATCAATCGCATGTCAACGAGGAAGTGTGCACGACGTCGCTCAAGCATCAGACCCATGCTTCGTCGAGGAATGACCTCTCGCTCCAAATCTTCACCCAGCGTCGTCTCCATCTGTTTCTTCAAACCACGCTCGAGCGCATCGATGAACCGCGCTGAAAAGGCCTCCCACGACGGACCTTCGAAGGTTTCTGGTTCGCTTCCAATCACATGGTCCCAAACGTTGGCCACGAGAAAGAGATGGGCGTCGTGACGTTGGGCAATGAACGTCAGAACCTCGGAGCGTGCGGCGTCCCTTGGGAGCGGCTGGAAGAATTCCAGCGGTGAATCGGGACACCAGTCAAGGCCGAAGATTTCAGGAAGGTCTCCTTGTGTCATGGTCGGTCCCCGACCTCCCCAAGGGATGGTGGGCTTCAATCCTCGTCTTCCTCACTCCTCTTCGTTCGAGGCAGGAAGAGCGTCCAGCATGTCGGCTGCGAGGGTGCTTGCGTCCTCAACCTGTGTCAAGAGGGTCAAATCCGAGAGAGCTCCCGGTCGTTTGAGGGCCTCCATCAGCTCGTGAAGGACCTCCGCCGTCAGTCTGGAGAGCGCCAGCGTTTCTGGGTCAATACCGACTTGGGCTTGCTCTTCAAGCAACGCCACGTAATCGGGCTCTTCTGAGAAAATGCCGTCCATCTCCGACTCCACCTGTTGAGCAATGTCAGCGGCTTGTTTTTCGAGAATGTCCTCCATGGAGGAACCGCCCCCGGGCGTTGACAAAGTCGGAGTTGCGCCCTCGCCGAGGGTCGCTCCTTTGTTGAGATCCTTAAAGCTGGGAGCGGATGGAGCACCCTCGACATCCTCTGCCGCACCCCGAAGGGCATCGTCTTCGTTGTCCACGGTCGGCCCAGCGGGCAAAGGCTCCGAGCCGACCAGTTGATTGAGTGCAAGGCGGACCATCGTCGCCATCGTTTCAGCTGAAACCACCGCCTCCTCATCGACCCCCTCTTCAACCTCATCTTCACCCATTTGTTCACGAATAGACGCCACGAATTCCTCGTCGATGTTGCCAGCTTCCACCAACCTTCGGAGCATGGGAAGGGCCCACTGGCTGTCGTTCATGGTCATGTCCACGTCAAAGCGTTGGCTCCCTCCAAACACGCCGGCTTGAGGCGTCGAGAGTTCCGCCGGGGGCGGGACAAATTGCTTGGCTGCGTGTCGCCCAATTTGTCCGATGAGTTGGTTCATGTCCACCGGCTTACCGATCACTTCCGCAACCCCAGCGGCTGCGGCCGATGCGAGAAAATCCGGTGCGGTGGTCCTCGAGAGCAGCACGGTGCGGGTTGAGGATCGAAATCGTGCCACACCCGACAGAGACTGGCACACATCCAACGCACTGCCTTGGGACCAATCCCCTTCCAGAAGCAGCACATCGGGAACGACTGCACCCGCCGTGGCCTCCGTCTGTGCAAGGGTGCTGAGGCGGGTAACATCGTAGCCTTCTCGCTCAAAGGTGTTGGCCAGCAAGTTTCGTCGCCCCACGTTTTCGTCGGCGATGATGATGCTGGCCATTCTCATCCCCTCCGTGGACTCAGCAGACCCACAGCGGATTTGAACCTCACCCCCCGTTGGCGGGGCACCGTCCGTGTTTCAGGGCACCGGCTGGGGTTCAGGCTTGGCCTCACTGGACGACATCGTCGGGAGCGGTCGCCATCCAAGCCATGATGCCGCCGTCCAAATTGTAGAGGCGCTCCGCTGCATATCCAAATTTAATCAATTCAATCGCAGCGAGTTGCGAGCGCATGCCGCTTTTGCAGTGGACAACGATGTCCCGCTTCTTTGGAATGGCGTCCATGGAGCCGTGGATGTGGGTGTGTGCCACTTGAAGGTCGCAACTTTTCACCCTGACAAGAGCGTATTCATCGTCGGACCGAACATCGAGGATGAACGGTTCCCAGCCGTCGTTTCGTCGCTGAAGGAACTCGCCGATGGAGAGATGGTTGAACATACCATCACCTCTGTTGTGGAGGGATTTTTGTTCTTGCGGCAGCGGGGATTGGTCGGTGCTGGTCATGCACCAGTCCTGGTCGGACAACATGGATGCAGCACCCGAAAGGTCAACCACGGCCGGGCGATCAGGATTCGGCTCAAACCTCAACGTGTCGAAACTCATGGTTTGAGCGTCGTACAGAAGGAGGGTTCCGGACAACGAGGCGGGCATCCCGAGCAGGACTTTGATGGCCTCCGTCGCTTGAAGCGTACCGATGATGCCCGGCAGGACACCGAACACACCCGCTTCAGAGCAGGTGGGGACGGCCTCGGGTGGCGGAGCTTCGGGAAACAAGTCGCGATACTTCGGTCCGTCGTCGAGATTGAAGAGCGAAACCTGTCCCTCAAATCGGAAGACCGACCCGTACACCCAGGGAATGCCCAACAGCGCGCACGCATCGTCAATGAGGTATCGGGTGGGGAGGTTATCGGTTCCGTCAATGACGAGGTCCCACCCCTTCAGCATCTCCATGGCGTTGGTCGGGTTGAGCCGTTCACGGTGAATCTCCACGTTGACATTGGGGTCCAGAGCGTTGAGGGTGGCCTTGGCGGACACCACCTTCGACTGACCGACATCAGAGGTGGAGTGAAGGATTTGGCGCTGAAGGTTACTCAGGTCAACGGCGTCGTTGTCGATGATTCCGATTCGTCCAACGCCCGCAGCGGCCAAGTACAACGAAGCGGGAGAGCCCAATCCACCGGCACCAACCACGAGCACACTCGAGGCTGCGAGGCTGCGTTGACCCTCAAGGCCCACATCGGGCAGGCTGATATGACGAGCGTGGCGAACAACATCAACCATGGCAGTCCCAAGGCGCCTTCCCACATCAAGGGAACGGCTTCAATGGACGTTGTCTTCCAACCACTTCTCAACGTCCATGGCGGCCGAGCAGCCCATGCCCGCCGCTGTGATGGCCTGCTTGTAGCGCGTGTCCACAACGTCGCCTGCAGCGAAGACGCCCGGAACGGAGGTCATGGTGAAATCCTTGTGAACGATGTAGCCGTTGTCGTCCGTCTCCACCTGACCACCGAGGAAATCGGTGATGGGCGTGTGGCCGATGGCGATGAACGCACCCGTGGCGGCAATGGTCTCGGTGCTCCCGTCCTGAGTGTTCTCCAAGACCGCACCTGAGAGTCCTTTTTCGTCCGACAACCATTCTTTGATTTGGCGAAAAGTTTTGATTTCAATTTTTGGATTGTTTGCAGCCCGCTCGTACATGATGGTTGAGGCTTTGAACACGTCTCGGCGGTGAATCATGGTGACCTTGCTTGCAAATCGGGTGAGGAAGGTGGCCTCTTCACACGCTGAGTCGCCTCCCCCAATGACCAAAACGTGCTCGTCGCGGAAGAAGGCCCCGTCGCACGTTGCGCATGTGGAGATGCCTCGTCCCTTTTGTTCAGCTTCGCCCGGTGCATCAAGCCACATCGATTCTGCTCCCGTGGAGACAATGATGGAATGGGTCAGAAAGGTCTCGCCTTCCACGACCACCTTGAACGGACGCTCGCTCAAGTCCACCTCATCCACGTTGCGATCTTCGACCTTGAGCCCAAATCGTTCGGCTTGCTCTCGCAGTTGCGTCATCATCTCTGGGCCACCAATGCCTTCGGGGTACCCGGGGAAGTTTTCGATGTCGCTGGTCAACATCAGTTGGCCGCCCGACATGTAGCCCGCGAACATCAGAGGGTTGAGCATGGCTCGGCCTGCGTAGAGTCCTGCGGGGTAGCCGGCCGGTCCCGAGCCGATGATGATGACGTTTCGAACTTCGGACATGTCACTTCCCAATATCGTGTGAACTGCGGTGGTGTTTGAAGATTCGCCCATGAGACCCACGAGGACCCAAAAGGTAGAGAAGCACAGGCGTGAGGGCGAGGTATGGTCAATCAACTGTCGGCTGCGTTGGGCATGGGTGTTTATGTGATGGTTGTGTTGTATGCCACCAAATACCCCTACACGATGATGGTTGACCGAGGTATGGAACCGATTCGAGCGGTCTACTACAACCGGAAAATCGTGCACATGTTCGCCGGAGGTGTGGGGTCGCTCAGCGTCCCGTTTTTGTTCACCGACGTGTGGTACCCGATGGTCTGCGGCATTCTGCTGACGGCGCTTCTTTACGCATCGCACCGAGCCGGCATCGTCATGCACTGGTTCCAAACCGAACAAAACCAAAACGACGTCAAGTTCGGCTTGATGTGGTGGATGTCCATTTCGCTTATTTGGTGGCTCGTGGGCGACCCGTGGTTGGCCATTGTGCCCTCGCTGTTCATGGCGTTCGGCGACGGCATCACCGGTGTGGTCCGCAACGCCGTTGTGCAGAAACGCTCCAAGAGCCCCATCGGAAACGTGTTCATGTTCATCGTCAGCGCGCCGCTCGGATGGTTTGCTGCAAAGGCAGGCGATCCGAGCATTCCCGTTTGGGGTCTTCTCGCCGCAACCGTTGCGACCTTCGTGGAGCGCTACGAATTCGGACCCATCGACGACAACATTCTGATCACCGTCTGCGCCACGGCTGTGCTGCTTTTGGGTGTTCAACTCCAATGACGGGGCTCATTCAACAGGCAACGCTGTGCGAATAAGGCGTCTTCACTGACCGACCAGTTTGTAATCGTCGCTGAGCGGGGTGGCACCGGTTTCGACATGAACGATTTTTCCGTCTTTGAAGCGATAAAACGCCAAAACGGCCTCGGAAGTGGAACCGTTTGCAAAGTGAGCGATGGAGTGTCCAACGGCAACCTCGTCGTTCTCAAACAGGATTCGGTGGGATTCGGTTTGAACGACGCCCATGCCAGCAAAGCCCATGATGTCGGACTTGGTCATGACGGCTCCACCAACGTGAGGGTAGAACTTGCAGTCGTCGTGGATAAGGGCGAGAAGTTCATCTCTGTTCCCGGATTCAAAGGCTTCAGCGTAAGCGGATAGGATGCTCATATCGACCCCTAGGGCATCGGCTTCATAATCGCTTGCCCACCCACACCTGAGCCAACCGAGGCCGCAGGAACCTTTGAGTCCCCCTTCTCGGAGTGGGAACCATGAGGATTCACTGCCTTGGGGGAGGGTTGGTCGGTTCGTTCGTGACCAGGAAACTGGTTGGCGACGGGCACGATGTCCACCTCTACGATGTGGTGGAGCGGGACACGCCGGCCACCTTCCATCTCGAGGACGCTGCAAGCGCCGATCACAGCAAAGCCGATTTCGTCGTCAACATGGTGCCCGGCTCCATTGGACACGAGGTGCTGAAGACGCTCCACGCACAGGGCCACAGAGTCGTTGACCTCTCCTTCAGCGAAACCACGCCCGACCAACTTCCGTCAGGCCCGGGCGTCGTGTTGTGGGACGTTGGCATTGCTCCTGGCCTCTCCAACATGCTCGTAGCGCTCGCCCATCGTGAACTCGGTCGTCTCGATAAGGTCAGCATCAAGGTCGGCGGGAACCCGGCCCAACCCGATGCTGGTTGGTCGTACATGGCTCCGTTTTCCCCTCACGATGTCATCGCCGAATACACGAGACCCGCTCGCATTGTACGAAACGGGGCGATCGCTGTGGTCCCCGCAATGGACGAACTCCACACCATCGATGCCAACGGACGGACGATGGAAGCCTTCCTGACCGACGGACTTCGTTCACTCATCAACCTCCCTGCCGATTCAATGGGCGAGTACACGGTCCGTTGGCCAGGCCACATACAGCGCTACCAGCGCACCAAACTCAACCCCGATGAATTGGTGGACGCATGGAAGTTTGACTCGAAACGGTCCGAGTTCACTTGGATGGAAGTCCGGGTTGAGGCCGGAGGA